>OBMA010000011.1_pt1 | contig 63666 bp, 55 predicted proteins | sample 1539141 | NCBI WGS metagenome assembly OBMA01 (sample SAMEA3991484, study PRJEB22521) | metagenome | biome: anthropogenic terrestrial biome; feature: sewage plant; material: raw primary sludge | place: Sweden | collected 2012-09-26
ATCGTGAGAGTGAGAATCATCAAAAAATCATGAAAACATTTTACTGGTATCCAAAGTGCTCGACTTGTCAGAGAGCGCATAAAGAATTAGATATGCTTGGTGTGTCGGTTCAAGAAATTGATTTGAAAACAACACCACCAAATGCAGAGCTCATCTTGTCATGGCTCGAAACATCAGGTTTTGATAAAAAGAAGTTTTTCAATACGTCTGGCATCAGTTACCGTGAGCTTGGCTTGAAAGATAAGATTGCTGACCTCTCACTTGAAGCAGCAGCAGATTTATTAGCATCTGATGGGATGTTGATCAAACGCCCAATCTTGCTAGATGAAGATGGCAAGATTCTACAAATCGGTTATCGGACTGATTACGAAACCTTGCTAGCCTAAACATAAAGATGTGGCCAGACAAAAGGCCAGCAAAAAATAGGCTATGAACGATTTTCGATATTAATCGGAATCGTTCATAGCCTATTTTTGTATGTTACTTTGATAAATTGTCAAGTAGCATGATTAATTAGATATAGAATACCAAATTGGTATTCTTTCTGGGAAACAATTCGAAATTGGTAAGAGATAAGCCGTTTATTGACCAAATTGGAATTCTTTTGCCAAAACACTGTCAAATCGAGGGGATACATATTTGGACCTTATCAATCTATCGTGCTGATTGGGATTCTTTATTTGCCTATAAATCAATCTCGAGTAAGATTGGCGTGTGGTCTTGTCTGGCACCAGAATCAATCATTTCAGAGGCACTGATTTTATCAGCGATGCGCTCTGAGGTAATAAAATAGTCAATCCGCCATCCTGCATTGTTGATTTTGCTTGTTTTAGAGCGTTGCGCCCACCAAGAATAGACGTTTGGCACTTGACCGTGAACATGACGGAAGGTGTCGGTAAAGCCTGCGCTAAGTAAGTTGGTGAAACCTTGACGTTCTTCATCTGTAAAGCCTGGTGAATTGCGATTATTATTTGGATGTGCCAAGTCAATTTCGAAGTGGGCAACATTATAGTCACCTGTCGCAATGACTGGTTTTTTTGCGTCAAGTTCAAGGAGGTAATCTCGGTATTTTTCGTCCCAAATTTGGCGTTCTGCTAAGCGTTTCAAGCCATCACCTGCATTTGGCGTATAGACTTGAGTCAAGTAGAAGTTGTCAAATTCTAACGTGATAATGCGACCTTCACTATCCATTGTCGAAGGCGCACCGATTTCTGGCGTTTCAATGGTTACAGTCAGGTCTTCTTTGTATAGAAACATTGTTCCGGCATAGCCTTTGCGAGCAGGTTCAACAGATGAGCGCCATGCGATAGCGTAACCAGGGAAACGCTCAGCTAGGATTTCTAAGTGCTTCTTGGTTGGGCCTTTGGCAGAGAGTTTGGTTTCTTGTAGGGCGATGACGTCGGCGTCTAGGCTTGCAAGGTGGGTTAGGACGGCTTGCGAGAGTTGGGCGCGTGGGGAATCGCTGGTTAAGGCGGCATTTAGGGAATCAATATTCCAAGAGATAAATTTCATTTTCATAGGTTTTATTATACCAAAAATATGCTTGTTTTAAGTTTTAAAGCCTTTTGAAATGTGTGGGTGGTGAGAAAGCAGATGTAGGTGACAAGGATAACTATCTCTTGTGCTTGTGAGGGGGGCTTATTTTTTTAAGTGTCGATATAAAAATTTAGACAGGTAGGCTAAACCTAAGATGAAGATGGCGACCAGCCATTTATTGAGATGCAAGCCTATCAAACAGTTTCCAAGGAACAACATGACACCGACGGTTAGCATGATAGAATAATTTTCATTCATGATTTCTCCAGTTTAGAACTTTTATTAGTTAAGTTTAGCAAAATCATCTGATTTGTAAAACAATAATTTTTTCTAGGTGTATTCAATTTTTAACAGTCTAATCCACACTTGAAAAATGTCTATTCGTTATTTAAAGGATAGTTGTTGAGGCTACTTTACCAGTATATATGTTAAATATATAGAAAATAGATTGATTCAATTGAATTGACAAACGTTTGATGTTTTTATATAATTTTCAGTAACGTTAAATCAACAGATAGTATTAGTTATTTATTGCGTTTAAGTCATTGGTATATGTAATAATTAAAGGGGAAAAATGTTAAAAAATTTCAAAGTCTATTAGGTATCGTGGTGCTATTACTATCACTCGTCAATACAAGTTCAGTAGCGCTTGCGACAACACTTGGAGATGGGCAGGGTCAAAGGGCTGTCAAGGATTGGGGAGATCAGTTTATTACAAAGGCAGAGCTACAGGATAAAGCAGGTCAAGCTAAAGAATCTTTTGGGATGTTTGATGAAATGGTAGCAAACTGGTCTTTTAAAATACCGGCTGGGACAGAAATTCAGCCCGGAGATACAATGACGGTCAAAGTACCAGAAGTGTTGGGCTTTCAAAATGTTATTAAGTTTGACATTTCGGATGGTTTGGGTCATACGGTTGGTAAAGCAGTTGCTGATCCTGCGACTGGAGAAGTGGTCATTACTTTCACAGACTTTGTGGCAAATGCTCAGACGACTAATATTAGTGGTAGTTTTAATCTTTCCGTGCATCGGGATAGAACGAAAGTTAAGTATGATACGGATACGCCAGTTAACTGGGGAACAATTGGGGAATCGACAGTTAAGATTGAACCAGGGACGGATAGACCAGCTGATGATGAAGGAGTAAAAAAATGGGGGTACATTGATGCTGAAGATCCTTTTCTCATTCACTAGACTGCGCGTATTAATTTTTCGGAAAATCTTGATACAACGATAAAAAATGCTGTTTATCATGATGAACTTGGGGCCAATCAAGAGCTTGTCAATGGCTCAATCTCTGGTTTTTATGTGAGTGGTTGGGAAGATAATTGGTATGCTAAGGCTGGTGCATCAGTTCCAGATAGCATGATTAGTATGACGGATGCTCATCACTTCAAGGTTAGCTTTGGTGATCTAACAGGTAGTGTTTATATTAATTACTTGAGTCGCATCACTGACGATGATACCTCAGGAAAATATGATAATCAAGGTAGTTTAGCTGGCGAAAACTTCTCTAAAACTGTTGAAAGTTATGTCCAAATTGATGGTGGTGGCGGTAATAGTGCGACCAACATTCCAGTAGCTGGTGTGAAAACATGGCGTGACAACGATAACGCAGTAGGTATGCGTCCAGAATCGATTATGCTTGAACTTTATCAAAATGATGTGAAGATTGCGACACAAAAGGTGACAGCGAGTACTGATTGACATTTTGATTTTGGAGAACTTCCCAATTATGACAGCAACCAGGTCAAGTATCGCTATAATGTGAAAGAGGTCCCAGTTCCTAACTATATCGCAACAACAAATGGCATCAACATTACCAATACCTATCAACCGACAGAGACTTCTGTGGTTTTAGTGGCACATAAAATTCTGAATGGGAAAACATTAGCTGCGGGTGATTTTAGCTTTTCTTTAAAAGATGCAGAAGGTCACTTGCTTCAGACGCAAGCCAATGATGGTCAGGGCGCCATTCATTTTGATACCATGACTTATGATCAAGCAGGTGATTTTGTTTATACGATTAGCGAAGTCAAGGGTGAAGTTGCTGGTATGACTTATGACGCGCATGAGGTGAAAGTCACTGTTCATGTTGAGGATGTGAAGGGAAAACCCGTTGCGACACCCGTTTATGATGGTGAGACAACATTTATCAATACCTATCATCCCCTTGATCCGGTAGATCCGGAAAAACCAGTAGATCCAGAAAAACCGGTTAACCCAACACCGCCGACTCAGCCTTCAAAAGAGCAGACCCCAGTTGTGACAGATCAAACGAGTCAACCTACTCAATCAGACAATACGTCAGCAACTCAGAAAATAGACCAGTTACCAGAAACAGGTGAGGTTAAAGGTCTATGGCTGAAGGTACTAGGTGGTTTAATTTTGATCATTCTTTTGGTCACAGTTTACGTCAAAAAGAAACGTTAAAGTAACAAGAATAAACTAACAATCGCTATCCTCTTGGATAGCGATTGTTTTTAAAATATGGTATAATAAGAGGGATTACGGCGTCTCATCTGACGTCTTGAAAGAGGATTAAACTTTGACTGACACTAACGCAACGACTTCAAAAGAAACTTTTTATATTACCACGCCGATTTACTATCCATCTGGTAAATTACATATCGGTAATTCTTATACAACAATTGCTTGTGACGTGCTAGCGCGCTACAAACGTTTAATGGATTTTGACGTTTTCTACCTGACTGGGACAGATGAGCACGGCTTAAAAATCGAACAAAAAGCTAATGAGCTTGGGATTTCACCTCAAACATATGTTGACGGTATGGCTGCCGATATGAAAAAATTATGGGCAACGCTTGATATTTCTTACGATAAATTTATTCGGACAACGGATGATTATCATGAAAAAGCGATTGCTGATATGTTCGAACGTTTGATTGCCCAAGATGACATCTACCTTGGTGAATATGATGGTTGGTATTCAGTTTCTGATGAAGAATATTTCACAGAATCTCAACTTGCTGAAGTTTATCGTGATGAAAACGGTGTGATGATTGGCGGGAAAGCGCCAAGTGGTCACGAGGTTGAGCGTGTTAAAGAAGAATCTTATTTCTTCCGGATGAGTAAGTACGCTGATCGTTTGTTGGCCTACTATGAAGCACATCCTGACTTCATCCAACCTGAATCACGTAAAAATGAGATGATTAACAACTTCATCAAACCAGGTTTGGAAGACTTGTCATTGTCACGAACAACCTTCACTTGGGGTGTGCCGGTCAAATCAAATCCTAAACACGTCGTTTACGTTTGGTTCGATGCACTCGCAAACTATATCACAGCACTTGGCTATGGTAGCGATGATACGACGAATTTCGACAAATTCTGGCCAGCCAATGTCCACATGGTCGGCAAAGAAATCGTGCGCTTCCACACCATTTACTGGCCAATCATGTTGATGGCACTTGGTTTACCATTGCCTCAACAAGTTTTCGGACATGGCTGGTTGCTCATGAAAGACGGCAAAATGTCTAAATCTAAAGGCAATGTCGTTTATCCAGAAATGTTGGTAGAACGCTACGGTCTCGACGCTTTGCGTTATTACCTCATGCGTGCTGTGCCGTTTGGTAGTGATGGTATTTTCACACCGGAAGATTTTGTTAACCGTGTCAATTATGACTTGGCAAATGACCTAGGGAATCTCCTTAACCGGACGGTTGCTATGATCAACAAGTATCAAGCGGGTGACATCCAAACGCCAGAAACACAGACAGCCTTTGATGGTACACTACAAGCTGTCATTGAAACAGCCATCACGAACTATCATGCGTCAATGAATAAAATGGAATTCAATGTTGCGCTCAATGAAATCTGGACGATCATTTCACGTTCTAACAAATATATTGATGAAACAACACCTTGGATTTTAGCTAAAGACGCGAGCAAATCAGGCGAGTTAAATAGTGTCATGTATCATTTAGCTGAAAGCTTACGCATCGTTGCTGTCTTGTTGCAACCCTTCATGCGCACAACATCTCAAGCCATTTTTGCACAACTAGGCCTTGACTCAGCTGAACCGAAATTAACAGACTTGGCATTTGGTTATGAATTTACAGCACCGGTTGTCAGCAAAGGTGAGCCAATCTTCCCACGTTTGGATGCAGAAGAAGAAGTTGCTTATATTAAAGCACAAATGCAAGCCACATCACCAGTCGCCGAAGCAACCGAATTTGATCCAGTAGCAACGACTTTAGTATCTGAGAAAAAAGCCATTAAGTTTGATGACTTTGAAAAAGTTGAAATCAAGGTTGCGGAAGTCATTGCTGTTGAAAAGGTTGAAGGGTCAGATAAACTCTTGAAATTTGAACTGGATGCAGGCGATGAAGGCCACCGTCAAATCTTGTCTGGTATTGCCAAATTCTATCCAGATCCTCAAGAATTGGTCGGCTTGAAATTGCAAATTGTGGCTAACTTGAAACCACGGAAAATGATGGGCTTGCTCTCACAAGGGATGATTTTGTCAGCAGAATCTGATGGCAAATTGACCCTCTTGACAGTAGCACCAGAAGTTGTCAATGGTAGCATTGTAGGTTAAGAGACATGAAAATAATCACTGAAATTTGTGAGTTGCTGATTCTGGCCATGAGTACAGTGGCCGTTTTAGTCTTGATTTGCGGTGTGATTAAAGCAACGGTCAAATTTGTCAAAAATGAAGTGAGTCACGCTGATAAAGCCAGTGTGTTGCGAACAATCAAAAATGAGCTTGGTGCCTATGTGCTTTTCTCATTAGAAATTTTGATCGCCGCCGATATTGTTGAAAGTATCATCAAACCGACTTTTGAAGACATTGGTAAACTAGCAGCTTTAGTTGTGATTCGGACCGTGATTTCCTACTTTTTAGGTAAGGAAATTGATCAGGAAATAGAGAGTAGATAAAAATAAGGAGGAGACTCCTTATTTTTGGTATAGCAGATGATAAGAGAATTGAAACTGGGCGAGGCCCTACCATGGGATCTATTGTTAAATGCTGATCCAGATCGAGAAATAGTCGCCACTTATATCTCAGAGTCGCGTGTGTTTGTCGCTGAAAATGGTCATCAGGCTATTTTAGGCGTGTTGGTGCTGATGCCATTGTCAGAAGATCATCACTATGAGATTATGAACGTGTCTGTCGACCCAGCCCACTTTAGGCAAGGTATTGGCAGAGCCTTGATGACGCATGCCTTGGCGGACATTAAAGCGCGTGATAAACAAGCTGAGATATGGATAAAAACGGGAGACTTGACGGTTGATGCGATCGGTTTATATGAATCTGTCGGCTTTGAAATTGTAGAAGTGGTCAAGGACTATTTTGTCGAACACTATGCCGAGCCGATTTATGAGAATGGTGAATTGTTGCGCCATCAAGTGATCATGAGGTTAAGGAAATGACTTTATATGATGATGTGAAAAATAGCTATTTCAATGTGTCTTTGACAGGTGATTTGTTTGAAGATGTTAAGCGGGTTTGTGATGCTAATCAGGCAACGCACGCCTATCTTTGGGGGCATTTGTTGGATGTTGCCAATGAGGCCAAAAGTCTAGCCAAACGCTTTGGCTTGGATGAAGCTGCAGCTTTTACAGGTGGTTTGTTGCATGATATCGGAGGTTTAGTCCCAGAACAGCAACGGGTTGCACTTGCTGAGGAACTTGGGATTGACGTCCTACCAGAGGAGCGCTTAGTACCCATGCTCCTTCATGGTAAATTCTCAGCCTATTTTGCCAAAGATATTTTTGGTGTAACAACACCAGAAATTTTGAGTGCCATCACCTATCATACGACCCTGCATGTTAATCCGACAGACCTAGAAAAAATCGTTTGTTTAGCAGATAAGGTCAAGTGGGATGGAGAAGGTGTACCGCCTTATCTATCAGAGTTAATCCTAGCCTTTGATCAATCCCTTGATGCAGCAGCAAAATTTTTTACTGCCTATTTATACGATAGTAATTTATTGGTTGTCCATCCCTGGTTATCTGAAGCGCATGATGATTATTTTGCCAAGCAATAGAAATAATAGTCCCTTATAACACTTGACGGGAAAGTGCGAAAGTCAGTACTTTTTGATATAATAGAAACAATGGAAACTTTACAAGAAAAATTAAGAGATTATCAGATTAGTTTTAATAAGCCTGAGTTGTTAGAAGAGGCTTTTACACACAAATCTTATTATTTTGAACACAAAAACTCAAGCGTCTTTCATAATGAACGCTTAGAGTTTTTAGGGGATGCGGCGCTAGGATTTATCATTGTCGAATACCTCTACAAAGCCTACCCGCATGAGCGTGAGGGTGTTTTAACTGAAAAGAAAATTTCAATCGTTCGCAGAGAATCTCTTGCGGACTTTTCGCGTAAATTAGGGTTTGATCAGTACCTCAAACTTGGGAATGGCGAAGAAAAAAGTGGTGGGCGTGAAAATGATGCCAATCTAGAAAATCTATTTGAAGCCTTTCTTGGGGCACTTTTGATGGATAAAGACTTGGCTGCAGTTAAGCAGTTTATTTATGACGTGATGATTCCTGAAATTGAAAATGGCTCTTATGATAAAGTGACTGACTACAAGTCGGCCTTACAAGAAATTTTTTATACAGCAGGTCAGATCGACAAAAATAATAAAATTCCACTCGAATATGTCGTTGTTGGGAAAAGTGGTCCGGTGCATGCACCTGTTTTTGAGGTGGATGTGGTATTTGAAGGCCACCCGATTGGTCACGGCAAAGGGAAATCCAAAAAAATTGCCGAACAAGATGCCGCACGCTCAGCTTTCCTAAAGCAGAAAAATCAACAAAAGGATAACTAAGATGTATTTGAAACAAATCGAAATGGTCGGTTTTAAATCTTTTGCTGATCGGACAAAAATTACTTTTGATACAGGTGTGACGGCGATTGTCGGGCCAAATGGTTCAGGCAAGTCAAACGTTACTGAGAGTTTGCGCTGGGCACTAGGCGAGCAGTCGGCTAAAAGTCTGCGTGGCGCTAAAATGCCAGATATCATCTTTGCTGGTACGCAAAAACGCCGCGCACTCAACTATGCCGAGGTCATCGTGACCTTTGACAATGCCGATGGCTACCTGCCAAGTGAAGCGACCGTTGTCATTACCCGTCGTCTTTATCGTAATGGTGATAGCGAATTTTTGATTAACGGTAAAAAAGTACGCCTAAAAGACGTCCATGAACTTTTCACTGATACAGGGCTTGGCCGTGATAGCTTCTCCATTATTTCTCAAGGGAAAATTGAGTCGATTTTTAATAGCAAACCAGAAGAACGTCGCGCTATTTTTGAAGAAGCAGCGGGTGTTTTAAAGTACAAAAATCGCAAGAAAGAAACAGAATCTAAACTCTCCGCAACACAAGAAAATATGGATCGTCTAGAAGACATCATCTATGAACTAGACGGTCAATTAACACCGTTGCGCGCACAACGTGATGTCGCCCTGAAATTCCGGGAACTCGATGCGCGACGCACGCAACTTGACATCTCTGTTCTAGTCGCACAAATCATTGCTGAAAAAGTCAGCTATGAAAGTGCGCAAGCGCAATTTAAAGATGTTCAGGAGACTTTGGCACAACTTGATGCGGCACAAGAAGTCTTTGAGCGAGATGTGCTTAAACTAAAACAAGCGCGATCTGCTGTTGAAAGAGATCAAGAAAAGTTACAGGCTGAGATTTTACAATTTACAACGGCAAAATCTGATTTTCAGTCTAAAATTGATATTTTTCACAGTCAAGCTCAAATGTCTCAAAAGTCAGCAGCAGAGCGTGAGGCACGCATCGCAAGTCTCACAAGTAAACTGACTGAAGTATCTGAGACATTGGCAATCTTGACTGACAGACTTGAGACCAATCAAGCTCAAAAAGCAACGCTAGACGCACAAATTCAGACGCTACAAGGTAAACTAGATAACTTTTCTGAAAATCCAGATGATGTCATTGAACGCTTAAGGGCAGAGTTTGTGGACTTGGTTAACCAAGAAGCGCAACTCTCTAATGCGATCACCAAAAATACTTCAGAGCTAGATAATATCAGAGCTAACGCTGCTAGCAAGTCTGATGAAAATCAAGCGTTAGCTGAAAAATATAACAATTTAAAAACAGAGTTAGACGCAACGACCCAACGCTCTGAAACACTAAAATTAGAGTTAGCACAACTTTTAGCCCAGTACAATACATCTGATATCGAACTCAAGACCCTAGAAACGGCTATCGGTCAGACCCAGAATCGCTTGTTTGCTGCCATGGATGAATTAAACAAAGGCAAGGCACGTTTAACAAGTCTGGAAAATATCCGAGCTAGTCATGCCAATTTCTATCAAGGTGTCAAAGCGGTCTTACAAGCCTCTGACAAATTACCAGGGATTATTGGTGCTGTCGCTGATTTGGTGAGTTTTGATAAACAGTATGCGACAGCAATGGATATTGCCCTAGCAGGTGGTGCTCAAAATATTATCGTCTCAGATGAACAGGCTGCTAAATCAGCCATTAATTTCCTAAGAGCGCAACGCTTAGGACGTGCAACATTCTTACCTTTGACGACCATTAAACCCCGTCATTTTAGTAAAACCAATCAAGTTGCCAATATACCAGGTTTCATTGATACGGCACAAAATTTGGTAAGTTATGATGAAAATATTGCACCTGCCATTTCAAACTTGCTTGGCAGTGTTCTGATTGTTGATAACAATGATCATGCGACACAAATCGCTAGAGCGCTGAACTTTACAGCGAGAATCGTTGCGCTTGATGGGACAGAAATTCGACCTGGCGGCTCTTTCTCAGGTGGTGCGAATAAGAAAAATTCAACGACTTTTGCCAATGTCGAAATTGATGATTTGACGCAAAAAGTCGCCGTTTTGGATCAGACTGTTCGTGGATTTGAAAAAGACTTGCAGGAATTGCAACATCAGAAAACGAGCTTGACCACAACCTTAACTGACTTGCGCCAAAAAGGTGAGGCAGCACGTCTACAAAGTCAAGAGTACAGCCTAAAAGAGGAAGCACTCTTAGAAAGCAAGCAAGACTTAGAAAGTCGTTTGGCGCTTTCCAATGCATCTGACGAGCAAGCCGTTATTGACAAACTCACACTTGAAAATGAAGCGTATGACGCATCACTCGTTACGATTCAAGAGAAGAAAACACAGATTAACACCGACATTTCTGAAGTGAAAAGTAGTCAATCACAAGTTAAAACACTAACGGAAAACTTGCGTCGAGATCTGCAAGAAAGTCAACTGAAACTTTCTGAGGTCACGTCTGATATCCGCCATACAGCGGGTGAAATCAAACGGTTAACCACTGAACAAGCCAACTTAGAGGCTGAAATTCAAGCCTTGACCAGTCAACAAGAAACGATTATATCTGACTTAGACAATGAAACGCGTCTTGAAAGCTTGACGACGCATCTGAAAGCAGTATCTGACAGTCTGGAAGCTGCTAACATTAAACTGGTCAGTCTACGTTTCGAACGTGAAGACTTGACTGCCCAAATCGAAGATTTGGATGACGCGAACACGGTGAATATCAAGCAGCGTCAGGATCAATTAGCTCAGAAAACAAGATTAGAATTGTCACTTGAAACGTCTGAAAATCGTTTGAGAAGTCGCCAAAATAAACTGGTTAATGACTACCAGATGAGTTTTGATGCGGCAAAAGAACAGGCAGAAGAGTTAGTCAGTCTGTCAGAAAGTGAACGTCAGCTACAATCACTAGAATCTCAAATTAGAAAACTTGGTCCAATCAACCTAGCAGCTATCGAACAATTCGATGAAGTGAATGAGCGTCGTGAGTTTCTCAATACGCAAAAAGAAGATTTACTCAAGGCCAAAGCCTTGCTAGAATCTACGATAAATGACATGGATGATGAAGTAAAAGTCCGCTTTAAATCAACTTTTGAAGCCATCAGACTTTCCTTTCAAAAGACCTTCACGCAAATGTTTGGTGGCGGTCAGGCTGATCTCATCCTAACTTCGGAAGATTTGTTGGATGCTGGGATCGAAATTGCCGTTCAGCCACCTGGAAAAAAACTCGCCAGTCTCAACCTCATGAGTGGTGGAGAAAAATCCCTAACGGCCCTGGCTTTACTATTTGCCATCATACGTGTACGGACAGTACCATTTGTCGTCCTCGATGAAGTTGAGGCGGCATTAGATGAGGCCAATGTCAAACGTTTCGGGGATTATATGACGCGTTTTGATGAAAGTAGTCAGTTTATCGTCGTGACGCATAGAAAAGGCACGATGAAGGCAGCCAAAGCCATGTATGGTGTGACCATGCAAGAAGGTGGCGTCTCTAAAATCGTTTCAGTCAAACTGAAAGATTTCGTGGCGGCCGATCAGAAGTAAAAAAAGAAAGAAGTCCTTAACATGTCGAAAATAAAATTATTAGCCTTGGATTTAGATGGGACTTTGCTCACACACGATAAGCAGATTTCTACTGAAAATAAAGTCGCAATCAAACAAGCGCAGGCTGCCGGAGTTCATGTGGTCATCACGACCGGTCGCCCTTTAAAAGCAATCGAGCACATCTTGAAAGAGCTAGATTTGCTAGTGGCATCAGAGTATTCAATCACCTTTAACGGTGGTCTGGTTCAGCGCAATAACGGAGAGATTCTCTCAAAGAAAACTTTTTCCTATGATGATCTAGTCGAGATTCATGAAGCGCTCGCAGCGCTTGACTTACCAATGGATGTCATCTCTGAAGGTCTAGCTTATGAAACCAATCCTAACTCGCTCTATCAAGGCTTCAGTCCTTTTCTGAGCTTTGTCGAAGGGCCATTTGATGAGATTCCTCGTGATCTGATTTTCAACAAGGCAGTTAGCGCTATTAATGCGGAATTTCTGGACCAACAAATCCCTAAAATTCCAGCCAATTTAAAAGAAAAATACGAGATTTTCAAGTCTCGTGATATTCTACTAGAAATCATGCCTAAGGGCGTAGTCAAATCATTTGGGCTTGGAAAATTAACAGCCATTTTAGGCATCGATCAAAGCCAAGTCATGGCTATGGGGGATGAAGAAAATGATCTAGCCATGCTAGAATGGGCGGGACTAGGTATTGCCATGAAAAATGCGACTCCTGAAGTTAAGGCATTAGCAGATGTTGTCGCACCTGTCACAAATGATGAGCATGGTGTTGCATGGGCGATTCAAACCTATATTTTGGAGGATTAAATGGGCTTATTTGATAAAATTTTTGGTAAAAAAGTTGAAGAACAAATCGAAGAAAATGCCTCAGCTGATATTTTCAAATTTGACTTATCAGAAGTAGAGGCAGTAGCAGAAACAGAAACTGACATTGAATCAGACCTTGAGCATGAAGATATAGCTGAGTCTGAGCCAGTATTTGAAGTGCCAGCATCTACTTCAGAAACGACAGATAATACCGTTACGATTGAAACTGTACCAGAACCTGAAGTAGCAGTAACAGCAGATGAAGTGGCTGATGTTTCACCAGAGCCAGAGCTCGAAACTGAAACACCGCAACAAATCGAAGCAAAATACGAGAAATCCTTGAAAAAAACGAGCAAGTCATTTGGCGCACGTTTTAATGAATTTTTAGCGAATTTCCGTTCAGTCGATGAAGAATTTTTCGAAGACCTAGAAGACACACTGATCATGAGTGATGTCGGTGTTGATGTGGCGACTCAATTGACAGATGATTTGCGTCGCGAAGTTAAACTTCAAAATGCCAAGTCAAAAGACGACGTGAAGCGCGTCATCATTGAAAAAATGGTTGACAATTTTGGAGAATCAGGCCTGAATACACAGCTTAACCTTCAAGATGGTTTAACCGTGATGATGTTCGTTGGGGTCAATGGTGTTGGGAAAACAACAACGATTGGTAAACTTGCGAACCGTTTTAAAAATGAAGGCAAAAAAGTCCTACTCGCAGCTGCAGACACTTTCCGTGCTGGGGCAAGAGATCAATTGGTCGAATGGGCGCGTCGTAGTGGTGTTGATGTAGTTGTTGGGAAAGAAAATTCTGATCCAGCCTCTGTTGTCTTTGATGCCGTCAAACGTGCACAGAATGAACAGTTTGACATCCTATTGATTGATACAGCGGGCCGTTTGCAAAATAAAGATAACCTGATGAAAGAGCTTGAAAAAATGGGCAAAATCATCAAACGCGAATTACCAGATGCACCACATGAAACCTTGTTAGCACTGGATGCGACAACTGGTCAAAATGCCATTTCTCAAGCCAAGGAATTTTCAAACGTCACCCCATTAACTGGGATTGTCTTGACAAAATTGGACGGTTCGGCAAAAGGTGGTATCATCTTAACCATCCAACAAATCTTACAAATTCCTGTCAAATTAGTCGGGCTTGGAGAAGGTCTTCAAGACTTGGAAAACTTTGACGAGGCGCTATTTGTCAAAGGTCTCTTCCAAGACTTAATTTAATCTAGTCCTATCAGGAGCATTTACAAAACACTTGAAAAATAGTAAAATGGGAGAGTATCCTATAGTGGGATAGTGTTCAAATTATTCTAATCCATACCTGTTAGCCATGGTGAACAAGCCTGACCTTGAATGTTTAAAAGGGTTCAAGCGACGAGTCTAGCACCATTTGGCTGGGTATCAAAAATCACGGAGGAAGTCATGTCGTACGCAAACCTGAAGTTATTTGCACTCAGCTCAAACCAGGAACTGGCTAAAAAAATTGCTAGAAACATGGGACTCGATCTCGGAAAATGCAATGTTAAAACTTTCAGTGACGGTGAAATTCAAATCAATATTGAGGAGTCAGTTCGTGGCAGTCATGTCTTTCTGATTCAATCAACATCTAGTCCGGTCAATGAAAACTTGATGGAGCTGTTGATCATGGTTGATGCTTTGAAACGGGCCTCTGTTGGCTCAGTCAATGTTGTCATGCCTTATTATGGCTATGCACGTCAAGACCGAAAAGCACGCCCACGCGAACCAATCACATCAAAATTGGTCGCAAATATGCTCCAAAGAGCTGGGGTTGACCGCTTGGTGACGATTGACCTCCATGCGTCACAAATCCAAGGTTTCTTCGACATTCCAGTTGACCACCTCATGGGTGCGCCCCTCATTGCAGATTATTTCGAACGCATCGGCTTGACAGGTGCTGAAGGTGATGTTGTGGTTGTCTCACCTGACCATGGTGGCGTAACACGTGCGCGTAAATTGGCAGACTTCTTGAAAACACCGATTGCGATCATTGATAAACGTCGTCCACGTGCCAACGTTGCGGAGATCATGAATATCATCGGTGATGTCAAAGGTAAAAAATGTGTCTTGATTGATGACATGATTGATACTGCAGGGACGATCACACTTGCGGCCAATGCGCTTAAAAAACTTGGTGCAACTGAAATCTATGCTTCTTGTACCCATGGTGTTTTATCAGGTCCAGCACTTGAACGCATTGAAAATTCGTCCATTACGAAATTGGTCGTAACAGACACAATCGAGTTACCAGATAGCATTCGCAATTCTGAAAAAATTACGGAAATTTCAATCTCAGCTTTAATCGCTGATGCCATTGTCCGTATTCACGAAAATCGTCCTTTGTCACCATTATTTGCAATGCGTGTCAAATCAGAAGATATAGTCTAAACGCCAGTTGGCGTTTTTTGGTAAAGTCATGAAGATAGAAGCATTAGCCAAGCTATTCCCAATCAAAACAGGCGCAAGTGAAAATCCGGCTGACCTCAACTTTGAAAGCCAAGGTCACCCCTTTCATATCGCCAAAAACGAGCTGACCCAACGCGAAATCAGCCTCTTTAACGATGTCTTGTTTCAAGCCAAAACCCTAGATTTCGACCGACTCCCCCACGGCACCTACCGCGTCATTCAGTTCAAATCCCAAGGCTTTTCTGAAATCGCAGAAAATCTATCCTTGATTTTCCCAGGGATCGTAAAAGTTAAGCAAATCACACCCACCTACGGTATCGCCATTGAAAAAATGTCGGCAGAACGCTTGAGCGAGGGAGAAATCAAGCAAGTTCTGGGGACCTTAACACAGGATTTAGGGGTTAAATGTGACTACTATTTGGGGTTGTTTGCAGATCAGACAGAACTCAGCACGCTTTATCCAACTGAGCAAAACAACTTTGATCATGGTCTCAGTTTTTCAGAATCGCTCATCAAAGCAGGTCTAGGCCAAGTAACCAGTCCACCATTAAACAAAATCAAGCAAGGGCTTTTGACCGATGTAGAGGCGCAGGATTTGATTACGCAGCTCTATCAACATGACGGCAACCAACTGAAAACGGCCAAGGCCATGTACATTCACCGCAATACCCTGACGCAAAAGATTAAGAAATTTGAGCGGCAGTACGGCTTGACTTTAAGTGGGAGCGATCTGGTCTTGCTCTACAGTTTGATTTGAGATGGCAAGTTGTCAAAACAGTGAAATTATCGTAAAATAAAGACTACTAACACTAACTAACAGAAAGAATATTATGACTTTTAATCATCAAGCAATTGAAAAAAAATGGCAAGCTTTTTGGGCTGACAATCAGACCTTCAAAACAGGGACTGATAAAAATAAGCCTAAATTTTATGCTCTAGATATGTTTCCTTATCCAAGTGGTGCCGGTCTTCACGTCGGTCACCCAGAAGGCTACACGGCGACGGATATTCTTAGTCGCATGCGTCGGGCACAAGGTTATAATGTCTTGCATCCAATGGGTTGGGATGCTTTTGGTCTCCCTGCTGAACAGTATGCTATGGATACAGGTAATGATCCAGCCGAGTTTACTGCGAAAAATATCGCGACTTTCAAACGTCAAATCAATGCCCTTGGTTTTTCATATGATTGGGAACGTGAAATCAATACAACTGATCCAGACTACTATAAATGGACACAGTGGATTTTTACTAAACTTTATGAAAAAGGCCTAGCCTATGAAGCAGAAGTAGCGGTTAACTGGGTAGAAGAACTTGGTACAGCTATCTCAAATGAAGAAGTACTGCCTGACGGTACATCAGAGCGTGGTGGCTATCCAGTCGTTCGTAAACCCATGCGCCAATGGATGCTAAAAATCACAGCCTATGCTGAACGTCTCTTAAATGACCTTGAAGATGTGGACTGGCCAGAGTCAGTTAAAGATATGCAACGCAACTGGATTGGTAAGTCAGTTGGTGCTAATGTTGCTTTCAAAATCAAAGGCTTTGACCAAGACTTCACCGTCTTTACGACACGTCCTGATACACTTTTCGGTGCAACTTATGCTGTTTTAGCACCAGAACACGAGTTGGTCAACCAAATAGCAAGTCCAGGTCAAGCTGAGTTTGTGAAGGAATATCAACATCAAGCCAGCCTCAAATCTGACTTGGCGAGAACAGACCTTGCCAAAGAAAAAACAGGCGTTTGGACTGGTGCTTATGCCATCAATCCAGTCAATGGCCGTGAAATCCCAATCTGGATTTCAGACTATGTCCTTGCAAGCTATGGGACAGGTGCCATCATGGCCGTACCAGCTCATGACCAACGTGACTGGGATTTTGCGACAACTTTCGATTTACCAATCATTCCGGTCATTGCTGGTGGTGACGTCACAAAAGAAGCTTATACAGAAGACGGTTTACACATTAATTCAGACTTCTTAGATGGTCTGGATAAGTCAGAAGCCATTGCTAAAATGGTCGAGTGGCTAGAAACCCATCACTTCGGTCAAGAAAAAGTGACTTATCGCTTGCGTGACTGGCTCTTTAGCCGTCAACGTTACTGGGGTGAACCAATCCCAATCATCCATTGGGAAGATGGCACATCAACAGCTGTACCAGAACAAGATCTACCGCTTGTTTTACCAAAAACAAGTGACATTAAACCGTCAGGGACTGGTGAGTCACCACTTGCCAACTTAACTGACTGGTTATCAGTCACACGTGAAGATGGTGTTAAAGGGCGTCGTGAGACCAACACCATGCCACAATGGGCGGGATCTAGCTGGTATTTCCTACGCTATATTGATCCGAAAAACAGCGAGCAGTTGGCTGATCCAGAACTCTTAAAAGAGTGGCTACCGGTTGATATCTATATCGGTGGTGCTGAGCATGCCGTCCTTCACTTGCTTTATGCTCGCTTCTGGCATAAATTCCTCTACGACATTGGCGTGGTGCCAACGAAAGAGCCCTTCCAAAAACTTTATAATCAAGGGATGATTTTGGGTACAAGCTATCGCGATGGTCGTGGTGCGCTTGTGGCATCTGATAAGGTTGAGGCGCGTGATGGGAAGTTCTATAATCTGGAAAATGGTGAAGAACTCGAGCAAGGCCCTGCCAAGATGTCGAAATCATTGAAAAATGTGATCAATCCAGATGATGTCGTTGAACAGTACGGCGCAGATACCTTGCGTCTTTACGAAATGTTCATGGGGCCGCTCGACGCCAGCATTGCTTGGTCAACAGAAGGTCTTGAAGGCTCACATAAATTCCTCGAGCGTGTATATCGTTTGCTGACTGAAAAAACAATCACGGCTGAAAAAGATGGCAAACTGGATCGTGTCTATAACGAAACGGTTAAGTTAGTCACTGAACATTTGGATGCCTTGAAATTTAACACGGCGATTTCTCAGTTGATGATCTTCGTCAATGCCGCTAATAAATTACCTGAATTGCCACTTGATTATGCTAAAGGCTTCATTCAGTTATTAGCACCATTCGCACCGCATTTAGGTGAAGAATTATGGCAAACCTTAACAGGTGAAGCAGGCATTTCTTATGTCGCTTGGCCAACATTTGACGATAGCAAACTTCAAGATGATGAAGTCGAAATCGTCCTTCAAGTTTTAGGCAAAAACAAAGCTAAAGTCATGGTACCAACAGGTGCTTCAAAAGATGAACTGGAAAAAATTGCCCTTGAAAATGATGTGATCAAAGACTTAATCGCTGGTAAAACAGTCCGTAAAGTGATTGCAGTGCCTGATAAATTAGTGAACATCGTGGCGAATTAAGCGTCAAGAAAAGACCATTTAAAAAAATGATTCTATCATAAATCGTGTGGGAAAATTTCCTAGGCGATTTTTTTGCATGAAAAAATCTTTCCTTTGATTTCTAAATTGAATTGCTATACTTTTCTAATTTGAAGTGGTATAGTATAGTGTATTATGATGGAATTAGGAGGTAATTGTTAAAATGATTAATGGAAGTGCTCTAAAAGTTTGTGATAAAAATAGGGATCATCGTATTCGAATATTTAAAACAAAAGGTGCTATAGATTTAGATGCTACTAAGAGATTTTGAAGGATTATTAATGTCATGATGAAAAAGAAATATAATATATTACTTGTTGTACTGAGTGCCCTTGTACTCTGTATTAACTTTATTTTTATTCTAAATTTGAATCGATTTTCAGGTTATACAGGTGATGATTTTCTATATCATTTTGTCTATACGGGTGCTTGGCCTAGTCAAAACTTGAGAGAATACCATAACTTATGGGATTGGATTTCGGCAGTGCATACGCATATGACGATTTGGAATGCGCGAATGACCTCGATTATATTTGAAATTTTTGCGATGCAAATTCCCAAGGGCTTGTTCAATATCATTAATTCCGCTAGTTATGTGTTGCTAGGTTTTTTATTCAATGTCCTTGTGAGTGGTAAACAGGCCTTTTTAAAACCTGTCCGCTTGGCTATGACATTTCTTTTAATGTGGTTTTTTATCCCCGGCATGGGATCGACAGTGCTCTGGGTAAGTGGTGCAGCAAATTATCTCTGGCCAAGTCTAGTGATTATTCTATTTTTCTTACCTTTTCGATTTGATATCGCTGTTAGCAATAATTGGGTAAGTTTAGGGCTCTTTATTTTAGGACTTTTGACAGGACTAACAAATGAAGTGGGCGGCTCGACTGCTGTTTTGCTTGCCTTTCTTTTTATGATTTTTAATTATAGAAGATGGCCCAGTGAGCATATCCTTACTCAGGCTTCTGGTGTATTTGGAGCTGGCATTGGTTTTTGTATTCAGCTAACGCTCTCTTCAGGCTCCGCGGAAACACAAAATTATGGCAAGTCGGCAGGGCTATTACAGCGTTTAAGTGATGTTTTTTTAGGTACAATACAGCATTCTGGGCTTTTGATACTAGCCATTCTTTTACTTGGAGGTCTGCTTTATTTAAGGCGTCATCAATGGACTGAAAAAGTGAAAGTTATAGTAACAGCTGGTCTGATTTTCTTTGTTTCGGGTTTGGCGGGTTCGGCTGCAATTGTGGCTTCACCGATTACGCCTGCACGACTTTGGTTTGCTAGTAATGTCTTGTTGATTGCTGCTTTGTTGCTACTGATTGAAGCTTGGCAAGAACTCCGATTACAACAAGTTAAAACGGCAGTCCCTTTAATGATTGGCGTATTTGTACTCACTTTTGTGGCAATTCCGAGTTATGCCTATAATTTAAAAGACATCCAAAATTCTTATCAGTATTTTTATACTGCTCAATCAATTGCCCAAAAAGCTAAAAAAGATAAAGAAATCTCGGCGCATGTTCCAGGAATGCCTATCACGACCAATCCCTATAATCCTTATGCTGGAACGCCATATTTAGTTGCAAGTGATAAACCAGAAAAAGAATGGTTAAATGTATGGCTCGCGAAATATTATGGGTTAAATAAAGTTTATTTGGATAATACAGTTCCTCTACAAAAAGTTTCTGATAAAAATAGCGAATTAGTCGATTGGACGATGGCTACCTATGATAAATATTTAGGGGATTTTCAAAAAAGAGTTGTACCCATTGCGCCTAAAACAGTGTTAAAAACTGAAAGTTCACCTAATTTAACTACTGAAAGGACTGATCAGAAGCCAAATAACAGTAATTTACCGGCTGATAAACCATGGCTTCGCAACGCATTGATTCGTTATGTGAATGTGAAAACAAACCAGATTGTGGCAACAGAACAGATTACGTCGCCCTATAATGAGAACTATGATCTGTCCAATGCGTCAACCAAAGGCTACCAAACTCTTAAAAATAATCCTAAATCTTATGTTTTCAATCAATCATTTGAGCAAACAATAGATATTAAAGTAAGTCCAGAGATGCGTATCGTTACTTTATTTTTTAATGATAAAAATGGAGAAAATGTAAGCACAACTGATGTTAAAGGTTTGACAGGCGAAGTACTGACAATTAATTTACCGAAAGGTTATCAAATTAAGGGTTCAAAGACAATGACCCTACCTATTGATTCTAATACATCATGGAATAAGGAAATTAAGATGACCAAGATACCATTTTGGAAAGATTTTGGACGATTTACAAGCTATTATGCCCTATTGATAGGCTTCTTGCTCTTTGGCGTCTATGATATCTGGCTCAATCAAAAGATGAAGAAATAAAAAGTTTACTTTTTTCGGGTCTATAACCAATCGTGTGGGAAAATTTTCCTTGAAAATGATGGGATCAAAGATTTGATTGGTGATAAATTAGTGGACATCGTTGCGAATTAAAGAGATAAGTATATAAACGGCCCTTTCTTGAAAGAAAAAGGGCCGCTTTAGCAACCCCAGAAAATGCCCACAGCCCACAGCCCACAGCCCACAGCCCACTAACCTACAACATCAATTTTATCAATACGTCCTAGTAACTGAGTTTTTCGAAAGTCGGGTTTTTTCCGCTTTTGCAAAACTCAGTTTTTTGTATTTAGAAATAGAGGGGTATCATTATGAAACACACACAACAGTCTAACATTAGACAAAAAATCTTATCATTCGCACTCGGATTAAGTCTGCTGTTTAACATCTTTGCGCCTGTCGCAGCAGTCTTTGCCCAAGATGTGGCACCACCAGATGCGCCAGTCACCAGCTGGCAACTGACGGATGAAAATCTACAAGCAGTATCAGAAAACAATCCAATCAAGGCAGGCGCAAGCTATGCCTTAACGACAGAAATTCACTTACAAGGATTAGAAGGTGGGAAACTCGTCGCAGGTTCAACTTATCAAGTTAAGCTACCAGTTAATGCGGAAGTTGGGACTTGGTCAGGCGCACAAGCGACACCTAAAGCACTCGTAAGCAAGAGCGGTGAAACTGTTGGTTCATTTGTGATCCAAAATCAAACCGTTTTACTCACACTCAACGAAGCCGTGACCCAACTTGATCAAGTTGATGCGGTGATTCAAACTGATGCCGTTTTGACAACAGATGTTAATCAAGCCGTGACACAGGCAGTTCAAGTTGGTGGTATCTCACAAACACTTGTTTTTGAAGCTATAGCTACTGAAACAACATCTGAACTAGCCAAAGTTAAACCAGCGCTTATAGCTGCAACAGCGCCAGTAGACTAATCTAATCAAGTCGTGGTTAATGACTGGGACTTACTGAATAGTGCAGGAAATCCTTTGTCTGCGATTACACCAGCAACGAATAACATAGGATATCAACTCAAATTTAACTGGACCTTGTCCCCATCAAGTACAATTTTAAATGAAGGAGATACTTTTTCCATTAATCGACCAACAGTTACTTCGTCATCTGGAATTTCATGGCTACCAATGAATAGTGGTTGGATTAACTTTTCAGATAATAGTGGAATTGTTTAAGGTCAATGGCGGATTTACAATAATAAAATAGAGGTAGTCTTAGGCGCAAATGTGGCAGGTAAACAGATTATCTCAGCCGAATTTATTTCTGGTGCTAGTGCGGCGAGAGCATCAGTCTTAGGTCAAGGTGGAGTTTATCCTGTATCTTTTGGTGGGGTAAGTCAGAATATTCAATTCAATAGTACTTCTTTAGGTACTTTGGGTAATGATAACAAAACATTGTTTTCTGTTTCTGATACAATAGCAAATTGGCGTATTTCAGTTGGTGCACCTGAGTTAAGAGAATTAGCACAGAGTTTTGGTAGTTCTTATAATAGTCAGACTGATGTTTATGTCGAAGATGCTCTAAGTGGAATACCAAGTGATTTATCACTACAAGGTAGGCTATTTCATCCAACGGATTTAACTTCTGGAAAAGCATCTGCTAAAAGTACTGCGGTTGTGATACCCACAACTCAGGTAAATCAGAATCCTGGAGAGTCTTATTCTGATTTTAAAGCTAGATTAAACATTTATCAATATGGTTTTTATCTAGATGATTTTGGTCAATATACTTTTGTACTTTATCTTGGTGATATGGGTAGCGATGGTTTCAGGTATTCTGATATAAATCCTAATTTTGCATCTACTACGGCAAATAGTGCCATTACTAGTGGCTACTATCCAGAAAGTGATCGTGCTGCGCTTGAAGCTTATTATACTGGTACCTACGGTAATGGTAATATAATTGGTGGGAAAATAGCTATGTATGTTTTAGTATTCAATGAGACTTACCCTCAAGTTGCTACAAATACACCGATTACCAATACAGCTAGAATTACAAAGAGTGGTGTCTCAAAAGATTTTTCAGCCACAGGACAACTTGAAGGTTTCGCAGGCTCAGGTGGAACTGTTACCGCAGGCTCCGCAGGTGTTTACCTCTTGGATAGTGACACCAACCTCCCGCTTTCCGGAACCTTCAAACTCCAAAAACAACAAGGCGATGGCTCTTGGTCAGACTACAATGCCGGTGCTACTTATACGACAGATGCGGCTAACTTTGGTTTTGTTAATGCCGGCGCAGTCGGTGATGGAACTTTCCGTTTCTACCAAACCGCTGCCCCAAATGCCGAGTATGACCTCACCAATTCACCAGATTATGATGCCAGTGCAGGTTCCGTCGTTTCGGCGTCCTTCGTCATCGATGCTGATAATGATCCAACAGGCAAAATCGTAACGGTCAAAAACACCAAATACAAATTTAACATCACCTATACCAAGGGTAATCGCGGTGACTTCAATGACAACGTCTTTACCGGTCGCGTCATTAACAGTATGACCCCATCCTTCTCAGGTACTCTAGGTGCAGATGGTGTAAGTCCAAAAGGCGAAACAGGCTACACCTGCACAGGATGGAGCCCAGCTGTCGCAAACACTGTTACCGCAACTGTCACCTACACGGCCCAGTGGGCACCAACTGTTTATGACATCAGCTACGTCTTAAACGGTGGTAATAACTCTCTAAGCAATCCAGCTACTTACACTTACGGTGTTGGCGTCACAAGCTTCGTAGATGCCACAGGTAAAACCGGTTACACTTTCGCCGGTTGGTATGATGATGCCACAGCGGGTAATCCTATCACCACCATCTCAACAACCGAAACAGGAAACAAAACCCTCTATGCACGTTGGACACCAAATGAGTATGACATCATCTATCACTTAGATGGTGGAGATAACGACAGCGCTAATCCTGCTAAATACACCTATGATGTCGGTGTCGCAAGCTTTGAGGACGCGACCAAAGACGGCTACCACTTCCTAGGTTGGTATGATGCGGTTGAAGGTGGAAACCGCATCACCAATATCTCATCAACAGCTACAGGAACCAAAGACCTCTATGCCCATTGGGATTACACCATTACTTATGAGCTAGATGGTGGGACAAATGGTGCTAACCCAACCCACTATGAGTTTGGCACAGGTGTCTCAAGCTTTAATCCAGCTTCTAAAGACGGTCATGACTTCCAAGGCTGGTATGATGCCGACACAGGTGGCAATAAAGTCACTAACATCCCAGCGACCGCCAAAGAAGACAAAACGCTCTATGCTCGCTTCACACCATCAGAGTACACCATCGCTTATGAGCTAGACGGTGGGACAAACAGCACAGCCAACCCAGACAGCTATACCTACGGCGTTGGTGTTCCAAGCTTTGAAGATGCGACCAAAGACGGCTACATCTTCCTCGGTTGGTTTGATGCAGAAAGTGGCGGTAATGCCATCACGGACATCTCTGATACAACGATGGGTAATCAAACACTTTATGCCCACTTCAAATATGACTATGCCCGTCTTGAAGCCAAACCAATCGTTAGAACCGTTGTAAAAAATACCACCTACACTTGGCATCATCCAGAACATGAACCTGTTCTCTATGATGAAGATAATAATATCGTACCCGATGCGGACATCTGGGCCATTGTGGATGGGGTTGCTTACAAGGCAACAGATGCGGCAGAATTGCCAGAAGGTGTGCATGATGTGACCTTTACCAATGTCAATCCGATGACAAGATTCACACCGTTCAACCGCTTGGTAACATGCGCAACGGTGAGAGAGGTGACGACGCATACAACAGCGACGATCATTGCAAAAGACCTCGAACCTGCACCGATCACAGTGCGTTATGTCGACCAAAGCGGTAAGGAACTTAAAACGGCTACAGTTTATACTGGTAAAATCGGCGATGCCATCACAAGTAACGCACCAACGATCGCGGGTTATGAATTGATCTCACTCAGTGATAAGATCACAGCGACGATCACAGATCAAGCCCAAACCTTCACCTTCGTCTACAAACCAGTAACCCAAACACCAGCTTTACCACCAACTGGTCAACAGTTACCGAAGACAGGTGAGAGTCAAAGCGCGTTTAGTCTCATCCTTGGTTTCATCTTAGTTGCCTTGGTGAGTGTACTTACTTGGTTCAAGCTTGGCAAACGCAACACTCGACACAGTGACTAACTGTGCTCACCCTAACTTAGCCCCCCTCGAAACAGTTTGTCTATTGTGGCAAGCTGTTTTTTTGCGATGTTAGGTAGAAAACGTTAACGGTCTATCAATTTGGGGCAAGTCTAGTATGATAGAAGATGAGGGGATGAAAAAATAAAGTTAGACACAGGAATTGTTTGAATTAAGCTTAAGCAGTTCTTGCTTAACAAAACAGCCCCTCAGTTTGAAGGGCTGTTTTGTGTCTTTTAACAAGCTTTAAAATTCAACTGTCACCATTTTCTTGTAAAAAATGTGAGCAATGAATTGGTTATTTAGCTTGTCGATAGTCTAAGATTTGAACGTTGCTATCAATCACTTCACCGGAAGCTTTGAGTTGGACGCGTTTGTCTGTATTTTCAGTGATGGTCATGTCATTTTCGAGGAACATTTCACCATATTTTTTAAAATGTAGGGGCGCAAAGTTTGACTCAATCACGATGTCAAAGATATCAGGTACTGTGCCTTTATCAATCGCAATCAAGCGATAGTTGGTGCCGATAGAACAGCCTTCGACAGGACGACCTGTTTCACCGAGCGTGTTATCAAAATCTAAAACGAGATCAGCATCAGACCAGTTAGATAGTCTAGTAAGTATCTGTTCGTCAAATGTAATTTTCATGAGATTACCTCCTACAGTTATTATACCGCTCTGATCGCCATTTTACAAAGGAAAGTGATTGGGGTAGGGGAAAACTAGAGGGCGAATCTGACAGATATCAGGCTTTTTGGTATAATAAAAAGATGACAAATGCACACGATATATTAAAATCCATCTATGGTTATGATAGTTTTAGAGATGGACAAGAAGCGATTATTAACAGTGTTCTATCGGGAAAACGCACACTTGGTATAATGCCCACGGGTGGTGGTAAGTCGCTGACTTACCAAATTCCTGCGATTTTATCAGACGGCTTGACTATGGTCGTTTCACCCTTGATTTCACTGATGAAAAACCAGGTTGATGAACTTGTTGCAGCTGGTGTTTCAGCGACCATGATTAACAGTTCGTTAGATTTTGAGGATATTAAAACCCGCACTTACGACATTCGTCAGGGTGTTTATCAAATCTTTTTCGTCGCACCTGAGCGACTGGAAGATCCTTACTTTTACAACTTTATCCAGTCTTTAAACTTGAGTTTGGTAGTTATCGATGAAGTTCATGTGTTATCCCAGTGGGGGCATGATTTTAGACCTGCTTATTTGAGAGCAGTAGACTTAATAGAAGGTTTAGCTAATCATCCCAATGTCATGGCATTGACCGCGACAGCGACTGAAAAAGTTCAAGCCGATTTGGTTCGTATCCTAAATATTGAGGAAACGATTGTTACTGGATTTGCTAGAGCCAATCTCGCTATCAAAATTGAAAAAGGTTTGACGGATGCTGAAAAGCGGAAGTATGTTGTATCTTATGTTAAAAATCACCCCAATGATGTTGGTATTATCTATGCTGGTACGCGCAAGAAGGTCAACGATATTTGTGATCTTTTAAATAAATCGGGAATTTCAGCCGGTCGTTATCATGCTGGAATGACAGATTTGCAACGTGAAACGGCTCAAAATGGTTTTCTCTATGATGACTATCAAGTCATTGTCGCTACTAACGCCTTTGGTATGGGGATCAATAAAACTAACGTCCGCTACGTTCTCCATCTCACCATGCCTGGTGCCATCGAAGCCTATTATCAGGAGATTGGTCGGGCAGGACGTGATGGTCTGCCAAGTGAAAGTGTCCTCTTATATTCGGCTCGAGATATTCAGCTCCAGCGCTATTTCATCGACATGGCAGAGAACCAAGATCCTACTTATCGCCACAAAGAACTCGCGAAATTACAGGAAATGACCGCCTTTGCTAGCACACAGATATGTTTGCAACGTTATATTATCCAGTACTTTGGTGAAGAAATGCCGGATTGTGGCATCTGCTCCAACTGCACTGATGACCGAGAGGTGATTGATGTGACTGTCGACGTCCAAAAAGTCCTGTCAAACATCGTTCGGATGAGCCAGATGCGTGCCGGCAGCTACTCCCGTACCCAAGTGGTCAACGTCCTGCGTGGTAAATTACCCGACAAGATGCTCTGGACCGGCTTCGACACCCTCTCGACCTACGGCCTTATGACGGACTGGTCGCTCAAAAAGCTCAACAGTTTTGTTGATTACTTGGTAGCAGACGGTTATCTGGATGTTGCTGGTGAGTATAATGGTCTCAGTATATCTGAAAATGGTATCTTAGTCTTAAAAGGTGAGCTGACGGTGACCATGCGCGAAATTAAAGTCAGAGAAACGCTTGAAAAGTCCCGTTCGTCTAAACGGGAAGTCGGTGGTGAACTCTTTGAACTCTTGCGGAAACAACGCACAGTCTTTGCCAAAGAGTTGGCGATACCACCTTTCATGGTCTTTTCAGATCAAGTCTTGATGAATTTAGCAGATGCCAAACCCTTATCGCTTTCCGATATGCTCAATGTCTCAGGCATAGGCGAAAAAAAAGCCGACCAATTCGGTCAAGCTTTTCTCAAAGTGATCCAAGACTATGCGAATTAAAACGTCCTTTTCGAAAGAATAGGCGTTTTTTGGTTTCGCATAGAAACAGTAGGTTTTTACCGATTTGGTATTGTTTTGCCAAAAGAATACCAAATCGGTAAAGTATTAGCATTTTTCCTACCAATTTCGCATTGTTTCTACGATTAATCGAGTTATCACACAGAACTAGACGATGAACAACTGTCGATTGATATCTCTGATCGTTCATCACCTATTTTTAAGAGCAGGTGTTTTTATCTAACTGTTTACTTGGCATCCAGTAGCTCGGTTGCTTTAATTTCAGCTACATTATGCGTGCCTGCAAGTTGCATGGTAATCATGAGTTCTTTTTTGAAATGGTCGAAGACATCGGTCACGCCTTGGCTACCACCGAGGTTAAGGCCCCAAAGCATGGGTCTGCCGATGCCGACAACATCGGCACCACTTGCGAGTGCTTTAAAGATATGTTGACCGCGACGAACACCTGAGTCAAAGACGATAGGTACACGTTTATTGACGACTTTGGCAATGTCGGCCAGGACATCAAAACTAGCTGGGCCACCGTCTAATTGTCGGCCACCGTGGTTAGAAACCCAGAGACCATCTACCCCAGCCTCAATCAAAGGTTCAACGTCTTTTGATGACTGAACGCCCTTGACGAAAACAGGAAGTTTCGTATAGTCTTTGATGAAGGCGATATCTTTCAGGCTCAAGGCTTGTTTGGCCTTGGCATAGATAGCAGCAATCCCTTCACCAGAACCTGTTTCGCCTTCGGAAGAGAGTTTAGACCATTCTTCTAGGTTGCGCATGACATTTGGGAAGGTGAAGTTATTGACAATATCAGCTTCACGATAACCACCAAGTGTGGAATCAGCGGTTAAGATAATCGCTTTATAGCCACCTTTGACGGCTTTGTCGAGAATCCAGCGATTGAAGTTGTCGTCTTTACTCATGTAAAGTTGGAAAAACTTAGGAGATTCAGGAGCAATTTTTGCAACATCATCAACGGTTGCATTGCCATAAGTTGACAAACTGAAAATGGTTCCAGCATCCGCAACCCCTTGTGCCGTATCGAGTTCAGCGTGTTCATGAACTAGCCCGTGTGCGGCAATCGGTACAGCAATAATAGGTGCTGAGAGTTTGAGTCCGAGAAATTCAGTTGTCAAATCAGGATTTTCGATGTCCTGCAGGACACGCGGGGCTATCAGCTTATGGTTGAAAGCAAGAGGGTTGGCTTTTAAAACCAACTCGTCTTCAGCAGCTCCTGATAGATAGCCGAAAGCGCCCTTTTCCATATTGGCTGCGACCTTGGTTTCAAGTGCTGGAATATCCAAGATGTCAATGTGGCGTTCTTGTGTTGAGGTAATGTAGCTCATGATGTGCTCCTTTTTCTATGAAATAAGAAAGACGATAGGTAAAGACTGATGTGATGACTATAGCTGAGACGTTTATTATTAGTCAAACTTTGAGAGTATTTAGCCATAGAAGACTCATCAAAACTTTACAATTTTATTATGCGCTTATTTATCAAATAATTCAAAAATTAACTCATTTTAGTTTTACTTTTTGGATCAAATGAACTATAATTAAAATGTAGGTTTTTACAAAAAAATTAGAATTTATAATATTAGGAGACGTTAAATGTCTAAGAAGAAGATTATCGTGATTGGTGCTGGCTTTGCCGGCGTTGAGGCGACAAAAACCCTATCGAAAAAACTGAAAAATGAAGCAGAAATCACCTTGATAGACAAACACAGCTATCAAACGATGATGACGCAATTACATGAAGTTGCAGCTGGCCGTGTACCATTTGCCAATACCCAGTATGATTTGCAGAAGTTATTTGCTCATCGTAAGAATGTGCAAATCTTGACAGATGAAGTCATCGGTTTGGACAAGGTTGCTAAAAAAGTCACAACTAAAGCAAGTGGTGTCCTAGACTTTGATTATGTCATCGTTGCCATCGGTGGTGAGCCAAATGACTTTGGCGTTCCAGGCGTAAAAGAAAACGCCTTCACGCTATGGTCAATGGAAGATGCACTTAAAATCAAACGTCATTTAGAAACAGTCGTTGAACAAGCAGCACTTGAGCATGATGATGCTAAACGTAAAGCTTTACTTAATTTTGTCATCGCAGGTTCAGGCTTTACTGGGATCGAAATGGTTGGTGAGTTAATCGACTGGCGCCAAGTCGTTGCACGTGACTACAAGCTTGATGAATCAGAAATCACGCTTAATGTCGTTGAAATGATGCCAACGATTCTCAACACTTTAGATCGTTCTGATGCCGATAAAGTGGTCAAATATCTCGACAAGAAAAACGTAAACCTCCTCTTAAATCACGCGATTACAGAAGTCGCACCTGATCACATCAAAATCAAAGATGGCGCTGATATTCCAACCCATACCTTGATTTGGACAACTGGTGTACAAGGCAATACCCAAGCCGCAGCTTATGGTCTTTCCGAAAGTGAACGCGGTCATCGTTTGACAGCCAACGCCTATATGGAAGCACAAGGCTTTGAAGGTCAAGGAATTTATGTCGCTGGTGACGTGTCAGGTTTCATCGAAGAGGCAACAGGTCGCCCAACACCACAAATCGTTGAAGCTGCTGAACAAACAGCGCATACAGCCTCTGAAAATATCATCGCAGATATCAAGGGCGGGGAAAAGCACAAGTTTGTTGGTAAATATCAAGGTACTATGGTATCAGTGGGCTCTAAGTGGGGTGTCGCATCCCTCATGGGCAAATTCCATTTGTCAGGTTTCTTTGCCATGGCAGTTAAACACTTGATCAATATCTTGTATATTTTTCAAATTGGCAGCCTCTGGTATTTCTTTACTTACCTAAAAAATGAATTCTTCCACACACCAAATGCACGTAACATTTTCCGTGGACACACCTCTCGTTTAGGTAACGTTCTCTGGTCAGTACCCTTACGTATTTTCTATGGTTTGGTATGGTTGGTAGAAGCTTCTGCCAAAGTGGTCGGCGATGGCAAACTCTTGAATCCGACAACTTGGTTTGGTAAAGGTTCATGGTTTACTAACGATCTCCACTTTCCATTTGCATGGCTCAAAGAAACTGCGGCAACTGCCGCCGATGCCGCCGCTGGTGCCTCAACTGGTGCAGCTGAAACTGCTACAAAAGCAGCTGATGCCACAGCAGCAGCCAGTGGTGCAGCAACATCCGGTGCAGCTGAAGCAACAAAATCTGCCGCTGAATTCGGTCTTTCATACTCTTATGGTCATGAACCAATGGCAGTCCTCGACAAAATACCTAGCTGGTTAGAACCTGTCTTCAAGTTTATGATTCCAAACAAAGAAGTGGCCCTTTTCATGCAGAAATTCATGTCAATCGTCGAAGTAGCCCTAGCGCTTGCTTTGATCGTTGGTGCCTTCACTTGGATCGCAGCAGCCGCAACAGCAGCCTTAACCGTCATGTTCTCCCTTTCAGGTATGTTCTACTGGGTTAACATCTGGTTCATCTTTGCCGCTATCGCCCTCATGAATGGTTCAGGTCGATCGTTTGGTTTAGATAAATGGATCCAACCATGGATACAAAAACACTTCTTTAATTGGTGGTATGGCAAGTCTAAGTCACTCTATAAATAAGATGGACGTTTTCAATCTATCAAAAATGATATAAAAGATTTCGAGATAATTTTAATCGATTCAAGGAAAATAAGCGCAATCGTATCAGTATGCAAACCAATATATTTGACGAAGAGCGGGCTGAAACTAGTCGTAATCTTTTGTATTTTGATACTTGAGCACGTATTATCTATAAATCAACCAGAATCAAACGTCTTCGGGCGTTTTTTTGGTATAATGAGACTTATGAAAATAGTCATTCTAGCAGGTGGGCCTGCAACAGCTTTCGATACTTTAATCAAGGCGCATACAGATAATACGAATACTTTTTTTATCGGTGTCGATCGTGGCGCCTTTCGCTTGATGCAGGCTGGTTTTCCAGTCCATCTTGCGATTGGGGATTTTGATAGTTTGAATCCGGAAGAGTATGCGGCAGTTCGTGCCTATGCAGACCAAATTGAGCAATCACCTGCTGAAAAAGATGACACAGATTTAGAACTTGCGGTTTTGACTGCCATAGAACAGTTTCCAGATGCTAGTGAAATTTTGATTTTAGGCGGACTGGGTGGTCGTTTTGACCATGAAATTCAGATTTTTTATCTGGTCTTACAGGCTAGATTTTCTGGACTATTATCTAAAATTACCCTGCTAGATACGCAGAACATCATCAGATTTGTCGGGGCTGGGTGTCATGTTTTAACGAAGATGCCTGAGATGACTTATTTGGCCTTTGCCAGTCTGACGCCCGTCTTAGGGTTTTCGATAAAGGAAGCCAAGTACGAATTGGCAAAGACAGATTATCCGACAAACTTTTCGCTTTCTTCAAATGAATTTGTTGGTGATAAGTCTGTGACCATTGAGCTTGAGTCAGGCATTGTTGCAGTGATTCAAGCTAGGGACTAAGTTAATGGGGATAAACAGTTAAACTAGAGAGTGTTTGACTTGACAATTTTCGTTTACAGTTGTAAACTATAAATAGAGGTGATAATATGAAAATGAATATATCAGACTCAGAGATGATCGTGATGCGAGCGATTTGGACTTTGGAGCAAGCATCCGTTGACCAAATTGCCTGTCAAATCGCGGCATCTAATGATTGGTCTGTGGCAACTATAAAGACCCTTTTAGGGCGTTTAGTAAAAAAAGAAATGCTGACAACGACAAAATCGGGACGGAAATTTATCTACACCCCGACCATGTCAGAATGTCAGGCAGTCGGCTTGATGGGGCAAGAATTATTGGATAAGGTTTGCGCTCAAAAGCACGTCAATGTCTTGGTAAATTTAATCGATGATGCCATGTTGACAGCTGAAAATCTGCAATTGATCTCAGAAGCTTTAGCTGCTAAGACACCGGCTTGTCATGTTAATTGTGACTGTTTAGAAAAATTCAGTGCGTGCACTTGTGATCATGATCATGCAACTGAGGATATGGAAATAATGGAGACTGTATGATGGATAAAACACATTTAAAAATTGAAGGCATGACTTGTCAACACTGTGTGTCACACGTGACAGAAGCACTTGAAGGTGTTGCTGGTGTTGCCTCTGCAAAAGTTAACCTTAAAAAAGGTGAGGCAGTCGTGAAATCAGAAGACGCATCGCTTGAACAGTTAAGCGCAGCAGTTGCTGCAGCTGGCTACAAAGTGGTCTAGTCTAGTATCGTGATTAAGCGGTGGCTCTAATATAGGCCACTGCTTTTTTAAAAAATAGGAAAGACTTTTGATATGAAAACACAATCTTTTGTCATTACAGGCATGACCTGTGCCAACTGTGTCATGAGGGTTGATAAAGCGCTGAATGCCTCGGATCAAATTTTAGAAGCCAGTGTCAACTTGGCCACAGAAAAAGCCAAAGTCGTCATGCAAGATGACTGTGATGTTGAAACCGTTATTGCGGCCGTCCGTCAAGCAGGCTATGGCGCGATCGTCGATGATAAGGCCCATCGTGAGAAAATACGGCTAGCTAAACAACGTGCTGAGAAAAACCTTTTCTGGTCCTTTGTCCTATCTGCGATTTTAACCTTGCCCATGTTACTGGGGATGTTTGCAGGGACGCTACATGTGCACAGCTTGATGATTTTTCACAACCCCATGATCCAGTTTCTCCTCGCGACACCTGTTCAGTTTGTATTTGGGGCGCGATTTTATAAAGGTGCCTACATGGCATTGAAAAATAAGTCAGCCAATATGGATGTGCTTGTCGCCCTCGGCACAAGCGTTGCCTATGTCTCAAGTCTCGTTTTTGGTTTGTTCATGGGCAATATGTCAGCAGTCAATTTTGAATCTGCTGCGGTGATTATCACACTGGTCCTGCTTGGTAAAAATTTAGAAAATCGTGCCAAAAAAAATACGTCTGCAGCGATTTATAGCCTGCAAAAGAAACAGGCTAAAACGGTTCATCTCTTAAAAGATGACCAGGAAATTGATACACCAGTTGATACGATTGCTGAAAATCAAGTCATTCTCGTTAAACCAGGTGAGCGTGTGCCACTAGACTTAGAAATCCTAACAGGACGTGCAAGTTTTGATGAATCTTCACTGACTGGTGAAGCGGTTCCCGTAACGAAAACAGTGCGTCAAACAGTCATGGAAGGTGCAGTCAACTTGGATGGTGTTATCACAGCACGTGTCATCCATACGTTGGATGATTCTGCCATTTCACAAATGATGGCAGCTATGGCAGAAGCACAGGCCACCAAGCCAGAAATTCAGAAAACGGCAGACCGGATTTCAGCCATTTTTGTCCCCGTCGTATTAGGCATCGCCTTGATAACCTTCCTTCTGACAGCCATCTTCACTAAAGATATCAGTCAAGCGCTCTTACATGCGACCAGTGTGCTCGTCATTTCTTGTCCATGTGCCCTAGGTTTAGCGACACCCACGGCCGTCATGGTGGCAACAGGTCTGGGCGCTAGAAACGGTATTTTGATTAAAGATGCCAACGCACTTGAACATAGCAAACATATCTCGACAGTTATTTTTGATAAGACTGGCACGATTACGACAGGTCACTTTCAGTTGGCCAATTGGTCAGGTTCTGACGCTGACTTTCAAATTCTGGCAAGCCTAGAAAGTTACTCTAACCACCCCTTGGCACAAGCCTTGAAAGGGATTGATATACTGCCTGTCTCAAATTTTCAAGAATTGGCTGGGCGAGGTCTAACAGGGATGATTCAAGATCAAACTTATTTTGCAGGAAATGCGCAGTTGATGGCTGAACAAGGCATAGCGGTTGAAGCATCTTCAGACACTAGCATCTATCTAGCTACTGCGACTAATCTACTTGGCATTGCGACCTTCTCTTCTGAGATCAAAGCAGACGCTGTACAAACGCTAGCTGACCTTTCCCAAATGGGCATCAAAACGATTATGCTGACGGGAGATAATGAAACGGCCGCCGCTAAGATCAATGCGTTAGTTAAGGCAGATACTGTGATTGCGCAAGCTAACCCAGTGAAAAAAGCGCAAGTCGTTAGTAATACCCCTGATGCTATGATGGTTGGGGATGGCATCAACGATTCTGTCGCTTTATCTAGCGCTTTGGTTGGTGTGGCCATGGGATCAGGTAGTGATATCGCCATGCAATCAGGAGATGTGGTCATCACGTCTGAAAATTCGCTGTCGAAAATTATCAGTTTGATTCGCTTATCTCAAAAAACGGTCAGAAAGATTCATCAAAATTATTTCTGGGCCTTTATCTACAATCTTGTGGGGATTCCGCTTGCGGCATTTGGGTTACTCAATCCTATGTTTGCAGCCTTAGCTATGAGCTTATCAAGTGTCAGCGTGATTATTAGTTCGCTCTTACTGAATACGAAGAAAATCTGACCGTGTGTCGGATTTTTTTGGATAGACTTCTAGGTGGTCGTAAGTCTGTTGCAAAATGGTTAAGGAAATTTTGGTTGGTCTGGTCTTGGACTGCTGAGTGGGGTGTGATATAATAAAGCATAATGAAAAAACAAAAACTAACTTTTGATAGCCGAATAGATTATGCTTTAATTTTACCAGCGTTTTTACTAAATTTGATAGGTTTATTAGTTCTCTATATTGCGACGAGTCATGATTATCCAAGTCGCCTAGCGAAAGTCATGACCCAACAGATTACTTGGGGCATTGCTGGCGTTATTGTGGCGCTTATCGTTATGCATTTCGATGCCAAGATGCTTTGGAAATTTACACCGATTTTATATGGTCTGGGCATTGTGCTGATGATTTTGCCTTTGAAGTTTTATGATCCGTTAACTGTTGCATTGACAGGTGCTAAAAACTGGGTTTATCTGGGTGGCAGCAATCTTTTTCAACCCTCAGAATTCATGAAGATTTCCTATATCTTATTAATGGCGCGGGTCGTTGTGAGCTTTCAAAACCGCCTGAAGAAGCGCTTATTAAAAGATGATATCTTGCTGATTTTGTTCATGTTTCTGGTGACGGTACCGGTGATGGTGCTTCTAGCTGCACAAAAAGACTTCGGGACAGCGCTCGTCTTTATGGCGATTTTTGCAGGGATCGTCGTTGTATCGGGCGTTTCTTGGCGACTAATTTTGCCTGTTGTGATCATTGTTGCGCTACTTGGAGGCGGAGTCATTTATCTGACGACATTTGATGCTGGACGTGAGTTCTTAAAATCTGTCGGTATGGATAACTACCAAATTCTAAGGATTGATGCTTGGCGAGATCCATTTGCCAATGCTCAAGGTTCTACTTATCAGCAAGCCCAAGGGTTACTTGCGATTGGAACTGGTGGTTTGTTTGGTAAAGGCTTTAATGTTGCCAATATCAGCGTTCCAGTGCGTGAGTCCGATATGATTTTCACGGTGATTGGTGAGAACTTTGGTTTCTTAGGCTCAGCATTTGTTATCTTACTGTATTTTATTCTTATCTATCGCATGATTCGCGTGACGATTCGTGCCAATAATCAATTCTACATCTATGTCTCGACCGGGATTACGATGATGATTCTCTTCCACGTTTTTGAAAATATCGGTGCCAATATCGGTGTCCTGCCCCTAACCGGAATTCCGCTGCCCTTCATCTCTCAGGGCGGTAGCTCACTCATTGGAAACTTGATTGGGATAGGCTTGGTGCTATCAATGAAATATAATCAAGAACCAAATTTTCCGATAGAACATATCAAAAAACGGTCAAGCAGTCCTAGACATTATAGAACAGATAAACTGTCTCATAACAAATAAAACTATATACTACTTTTCAAAGTAGTATTTTTGGTATATAATAAGATTATCAAATAAAAGAAAGCGTTTGCAATTATAAAAAGATTGTAAACGGAGATGGTACTCACAATGACAACTACAGTAAAATTATTCTGTTCAGCAGGCATGTCAACTTCACTTTTTGCACAAAAAATGCAGCAAGAAGCTGAAAAACGTGGTCTTGACTTTGACGTTAAAGCATACGGACTTGCAGAAGTTGATTCAGAAGGGCCTAAAGCAGACGTTATCATGATTGGCCCACAAGCACGTTACATGGTTGACGAAGTGACTAAAAAATTCCCTGAAACACCTGTTAAAGACATCCCAATGCAAATGTATGGTTTGATGCAAGGTGACAAAGGTCTTGATCTTGCCATCGAACTTAAAGGATAAAAATTTAAGAAAATCACTTGAAAAGGTGGTTTTTTTGTGTTAAAATTAGAAAAAATAAAGAAGGTATCAGCGTTCAAACGTTGATAAGGTGGGGTCCATTGCGCATTTAAGTGATTGAAAATTTTTAACGAATTTTTCTTAAGCTTATTTGTGCGGACTTTTCACCTTGACTACCTAATCCAGGATATTTTTTTGTCGTCTTGATCTGGTAGTAAAAACAAGGCTTTTTAAGGCACACTCAGCTTAAGTAATTTAAGTCAATGGAGGTGCTTTTTTTGATAGAAATAAAACAATTAAGCTTTGGTTACGATGACAAGATGATTTTTGAAGATGTATCTGTCACTTTTAATGCCAGCTGGAAACTAGCTCTGGTCGGGCGAAATGGTCGTGGCAAGACGACGCTGATGAGACTACTCTTGGGTGATCTACCTCATGCAGGACGGATTCAGTCGGACGTAAATTTTGTCTACTTCCCACAAACGATTACAGACAAAACGCAGTTAACCAAATTTGTTTTGGACGATTTGTATGATGCAGAAGATTGGCAGATTCACAGAGAGCTGAACTTGCTAGGGCTACCAGAAGACATTTTATGGCGGCCGTTCAATACCCTATCCGGTGGCGAACAAACTAAGGTCTTACTCGCAGGGCTATTTCTAAATGAAGGAAACTTCCCCTTGATTGATGAGCCGACAAACCACTTGGATGCGGCTAGTCGCGCTAAAATCGCCAACTATTTAAAACGACGTAAATCTGGTTATATCGTCGTCAGCCATGATCGTCATTTTTTGGACGAGGTATCGGATCACTTACTTGCCATCGAGCGCAATGGTCTGGAACTCCTAGCAGCGAATTTCTCGACTTATGAACAACAGAAAAAACAGCGCGATGAATTTGAGTGGGCGCAAAATGATAAACTCAAGTCAGAAATTGGTCGCCTGAAACAGACGGCACGTGACAAGGCTGACTGGTCACGTAGTCGAGAAAAGGATAAATACGGTGATCCCTGTAAAAAAGGTAGTGGTGCAATTGGAGACACAGGATTTATCGGCGCTAGAAGTGCCCGTCAGATGAAAAAGGCCAAAGTCTTAGAGCATCGGATGCAGTCAGAGATTTCGGAAAAAGAAAAATTACTCAAAAATATTGAAAAAGTTGATGCCTTATCAATGGTCTATCAGCCAAGTCATCACCAAGTCTTATTGGACGAAAAAGAATTGACCGTCTCTTTTGAGGCACAGCCCATATTTGAGCCCATTAATTTGCAACAAAACGCTGGTCAAATCACAGCCATCACAGGCCCCAATGGTATTGGCAAATCACAACTCCTAGAAAAAATGGTTACCTTAGCCGAAAGTAAACAGCTTAAAATTTCTCGCGTCCGCCAGATTTATGATGACAATCGTGGGGATTTGAAAGCATTTGCGGATGATCATCAGCTAGACTATAGTCTCTTTCTCAATAACCTGAGAAAACTAGGCATGGAACGCACAGTCTTCCATCAAAAAATAGAAGATATGTCCATGGGTCAGCAAAAAAAGGTGGAGTTGGCAAAATCCCTGTCTCAATCCGCTGAACTTTTCATCTGGGATGAACCCTTGAACTATTTAGATGTCTTCAACCATGAGCAAATTGAGACCTTGTTAAAAACGGTTAAACCCGCATTGCTAGTCGTTGAACATGATGTCACCTTTGTCAAAAATATTGCTGATCAGATAATCGCACTCGTTCCCTTCAAGAATGTTGTCAGTAAGTGAAAAAAATCTCAAAATTTATGTTAAAATAAAAGAATGAAAAATAGCAAATCTCACATTTTTAAAGGCACAATATATGCCATTTTAGCAGGCGTTCTATGGGCATTTTCAGGGGTCTTTGGTCAAATCTTTTTTGAACAGTATGGTGGGAATGCGCTATGGATTACAACCTTTCGTTTAACTGTCGCAGGCATTATTTTGCTAACGATTTCATTGATACAAAAGCCGTCCGAGTTTTTTTCAATTTGGAAGGATAAAAAAAATTACGCACCATTATTTGGCTATGCCATCTTTGGTGTCCTGATGGTTCAGCTGACTTTCTATGCTTGTATTCAGGTAGCTGGAGCTGCAACCGCAACGGTGCTTCAGTTCACGTCACCAATTTTCTTACTGGCCTACTTAGCCATCTTTCGGCGTCAGAAACCCAACCTCAAATCACTGATCTTAGTCTTGATTGCTATGACAGGGATCTTTTTCCTAACAACCCACGGTAATATCTCGACCATGGCTTTATCACCATTGGCGCTGCTCCTTGGCGGACTATCAGCGATTGCGGTGGTGTCTTATTCCTTGATTCCTAAGCGACTCTTACAGACCTACGATGTCATGAATGTGACCGGTTGGGGGATGATTATCGCAGGATTTGTCATGAATTGTGTCCATCCAGTTTGGCATCTGGACTTTACGCTGACGACTGAGAGTTTCTTACTGGCTCTTGGTGTCGCAGTTATTGGTACAGCCATCGCCTTCATGTTTAACATGAGTGCGATCAAGTACGTCTCTGCCATCGTCGCAGAAATTTGTGCGGCCATGGAGCCGATTTTAGCAGCAGTCTTTAGTATCTTTTTATTCGACATGCCATTTGACGCAGTGGTTGGTATCTCGATGTTGGTGACCTTAGTTAGCGTTATCTTACTGTCATTAGAAGAAGGAAAATCATGAGTTATACAGATTACATTTGGGATTTAGGCGGCACCTTACTTGATAACTACCAAACCTCAGCGACAGCTTTCCAAGAGGTCTTACTTGAAGACTTTGGAATCAATGTTGCATATGACGCAGTCTACGATGCGCTTCGGGTCTCGACAGAATTTGCAGTCTCTCAATTTGCAGCTGGATTGCCTGATTTTACAACCATCTACAAAAAAAGAGAGGCCCAAACCCTGACCAAGCCGGTTTTATTTCCTGACGCTGAGCGTGTGCTTGCAACCATTGTCCAAAATGGTCATCGGAACTTTATGATTTCACACCGCAATGATCAGGTTTTAGAAATTCTTGAGACGGCTGGCATCGCGGCATATTTCACTGAAGTCGTGACGTCTAGTAATGGTTTTGCTAGAAAGCCGAGCCCAGATTCGATTCATTATTTGCTAGATAAATATGCCCCAGAGCAACCTGTCATGATTGGGGATCGTGATATTGATATTCTCGCCGGTCAAAATGCGGGTATTGAGACGATTTATTTTGCGCCAGAAAATCAAGAAACGGTTAAAGCCACCCATCATGTGACGCAATTACTTGATATTTTGGACCTATAAAAGAGAAGCATCTTGTGCCAACCGTGCAGGATGCTTTTATTCTTGACAAGATTGGCGCAATTGGTTACATTGGAGATAAAGATTAGAAAAAATAAGAAAAGAAAGTGAACGGCTATGAAAATTATCATTATTGGTTCCGTTGCCTCAGGAACAAGTGTCGCAACCAAGGCTCGCCGCAATTCTGAGCGTGCGACGATTACGCTCTATGACAAGGATACAGATATTTCTTATGCCGTCTGTGGGATTCCCTATGCCGTCGGTGGAGAAGTGGGCGACTTTGATGAACTAACGCCTCGCAACGCCAAATGGTTTAAGGCGCGTCACAACGTTGATGTTCACACATCACATGAGGTCTTGCGGATTGATCACGCTATTAAAACAGTTTGGGTCAAAAATCTCTTGACGGGTGAGATATTTGAAGATCATTATGACTTACTTGTCTTTGCGACAGGTGCCCGCTATCAGACGCCTGAAGTTTTTCTAGGCCATGATTTTGACAATGTTTTTCAAGTTAGAAATATTCAGAGTGGGAAAGTCATTAAGTCCTATATAGCGACTCATCAGCCCAAAACTGCGGTCATTGTTGGTGCTGGCTATATTGGGCTTGAAATGGCAGAACAACTGAAAGCACAAGGAATTGACGTGACTGTTCTCCAGCGAGGTCAACATCCTATGCCGCATTTGGATTGGGATATGTCGATTCGAATTGAAGATGAGATGCGCAAGCAAGGCATCCACTTTCGACCAGAAGAAACGATTGCTGAGGTCAGCGGAACGACGCGACTTGAATCAGCTGTTACGACCAAAGGAGAAGTGCTTGAAGCTGACCTTTATATCATTGCGACAGGTGTGCTCCCCAATACAGCGCTCGCAACTTCTATCGGAGTTGATTTGGGTGAAACGGGCGCGATTGTAACAGACTCGACCATGCAAACCAACCTTGAAGGGGTTTATGCAGTTGGCGACGTGGCTGAGAGTTTTCATGTGATCACAGGAAAGCCCATTTACCGCCCCATGGCGACAACTGCCAATAAAATGGGCAGAATTGCAGGCGATGCTATGACAGGTGGCACGCTTCGTTTTCAAGGTATTCTTGGCACAGGCATCTTACGCTTTTTTGACTTAACCATTGCCCAAACTGGCTTGACTGAAAAAGAAGCGCTAGGTGAAGGGTATGATGTTGCTGTTTTATTCAATATCAAACCTGATAAACCTGCTTATATGGCGGGACAAGAAATGGTGATTAAAGCGATTGCAGATAAGCAGACGCATCGAATTTTAGGGGTTCAAATCATTGGGGCACAAGGTGTTGACAAAAGGATTGATGTTTTTGCATCAACCATTACTTTAGGGGTGAAAGCAGAGGATTTATTTCATATGGATCTGGCATATGCGCCACCTTTTTCAACGACTAAAGATGCGGTTGCCTATACGGGCATGGCCCTGACCAATGCTTTGAATACAGCTCCCTTGATGACAGCTCAAGAGTTATTAGCCTTACAAGCCAAACAGACAGATATGACGATTATTGATACACGGACAGCTGAAAGCTACGCTGAGGGTCATATTCCTGAAGCGGTTCACATTCCTTTGACAGCACTTCGTGAAGAATCCGCCAAACTGGATAAAGCGAAGTTGACCATTGTTTACTGTTATAAAGGTGTGGCAGGCAATGCTGCGCAAAATATTTTACGGCATGAAGGATTTAAAGCCGTCTATAATTTGACAGGTGGTAAGGATCATTATCAGGAGATTGTCAAACAAGGCAAACGAGATGATCAAGAGTTAAAATAAATAGGCAACAAAGCCCTGTTTTAAATGAGTTTTAAAGGGATCTAGGATTAACGGAAAGATCAAGCAAAAAATCGTGAATTGTGGTATAATTAAACCAATGTGTTGTGTATTGAATCCCTTAAAAGTAGCACATCTTTAGGTTATTTGATCACAAAATGATTTTCTGTGGTAGAAACGCTATTACCAGTTATGAACTGGTGATAGAAGAAAGTGATCATTCTGATTGAAATAGATATGTGTTACTTTTTAACTGATTGAATATAATGAAAGAGGCAAGAGTTGACAACAGAAGAATTACAAGCGATACAAGATAAAAAAGAAAAAGCAGCGGAGTATGACGCCAGTCAGATCCAAGTCTTAGAAGGACTTGAAGCTGTTCGGATGCGGCCAGGGATGTATATCGGCTCGACCTCATCCGAAGGCCTGCACCATTTGGTATGGGAAATCGTGGATAACTCGATCGATGAAGCCTTAGCTGGTTTTGCATCGCATATCGAGGTTTTTATCGAGCCTGATAATTCAATTACGGTTGTGGATGATGGCCGTGGTATTCCAGTTGATATCCAAGAAAAAACGGGCCGTCCTGCGGTCGAAACTGTTTTTACAGTCCTTCATGCTGGTGGTAAATTTGGCGGTGGCGGCTATAAAGTATCAGGTGGTCTGCACGGTGTTGGCTCATCTGTCGTCAATGCCTTGTCTACCCAATTAGATGTCACTGTTTTTAAACAAGGTCAAAAATACTACCAAGAGTACCATCGCGGTGTTGTAGGTGGTGATTTGGAAATGATTGGGGAGACAGACCGTCACGGGACGACTGTTCACTTTACGCCAGACCCAACGATTTTTACGGAAACAACAGAGTTTGATTTTCAAAAATTGGCAAAACGTGTGCGTGAGTTAGCTTTCTTGAACCGTGGTTTGCGCATTTCAATCACCGATAAACGACCAGACGAATCCGAAAGCCTCCACTATCACTATGAAGGTGGGATTCAGTCTTATGTCGAATACCTCAATGAAGAAAAGACTGTCTTATTTGAACCCGCCATTTTCACAGAAGGTGAGATGGATGGGATCGCTGTTGAAGTTGCCATGCAATACACGGGTGGCTATCACTCAATGGTCTTATCATTTGCCAATAATATCAGTACCCACGAGGGTGGGACGCACGAACAAGGCTTTAGAACTGCTCTGACGCGCGTGATTAACAACTATGCTAAATCGAACAAGCTCCTTAAGGAAAATGAAGAAAACCTGACCGGTGATGATGTGCGGGAAGGCTTAACAGCCGTGATTTCGGTTAAACACCCGAACCCACAGTTTGAAGGTCAAACGAAGACGAAACTTGGTAACTCTGAAGTCTCAGGGATTGTTAACAAACTCTTTAGTGAGGAATTCGGTACTTTCCTTTTGGAAAATCCACAGGTCGCAAGACGTATCGTGGAAAAAGGGATTTTAGCTAGCAAGGCTAGAATCGCAGCCAAACGTGCGCGTGAAGTAACACGGAAAAAATCTGGTCTTGAAATTTCAAATCTACCAGGGAAACTAGCAGACTGTTCGTCAAATGATCCGACGCAAACTGAAATTTTCATCGTCGAAGGAGATTCTGCCGGTGGGTCAGCTAAGTCTGGTCGGAACCGTGAGTTCCAAGCCATCTTGCCAATTCGTGGTAAGATCCTCAACGTTGAAAAAGCTAGCATGGAAAAAATCCTGGCTAACGAAGAAATTCGCTCCTTATTTACAGCTATGGGAACAGGATTTGGTGCTGATTTTGATGTGTCTAAAGCCCGCTACCAAAAACTGGTTATCATGACCGATGCCGATGTCGATGGTGCTCATATTAGAACCTTATTGTTGACCCTCTTTTATCGCTATATGCGTCCTGTTGTCGAAGCGGGCTATGTTTACATCGCTCAGCCACCGATTTATGGGGTAAAACTAGGTGATAAGATTACCTATATTCAACCTGGAGTGAACCAAGAGACAGAACTGCAAACAGCTGTGCTTGAGATGACAACGGGTAATCGCAAGCCTATCGTTCAGCGCTATAAAGGGCTTGGTGAAATGGATGATCACCAACTCTGGGAAACGACCATGGATCCTGAACATCGGACAATGGCACAAGTCAGTGTTGAAGATGCCGCAGAAGCAGATCAAATCTTTGACATGCTGATGGGAGATCGTGTTGAACCACGTCGTGACTTCATCGAAGCCAATGCCCAGTATTCAACAATTGATATTTAATGAAAATGGCCTTCGCGGTCATTTTTTGATCCCTGAAATTTTAAGTATTGCGTGTTAGTTGTTTTGACTAACGTAAAATGGTAAAATGTAATTATGCTAGTATTCCCACTCATCAATGATACCAGTCGTAAAATCATCCATGTTGACATGGATGCCTTTTTTGCGTCTATTGAGGAAAGGGATAACCCAAAATTAAAAGGTAAGCCTGTTGTCATTGCTAGAAATCCTTTAGAGACAGGTGGGCGTGGTGTCGTCTCAACTGCAAACTATGAAGCAAGAAAGTACGGCATTCATTCTGCCATGTCAGCCAAAGAAGCTTACGACCTTTGTCCGCAAGCGATTTTTGTATCAGGTAACTATGCCCATTATCAAGAGATTTCACGCCAGATGCATGAAATTTTTCATCGCTATACGGATGAAGTAGAAGGCATGGCCTTAGATGAAGCTTATCTGGATGTGACGGTGAATAAAATCAATGCGACAAGTGCAGTGAAGATTGCTAAGATGATCCAGCACGATATTTTTACGGAACTGCATCTGACGAGTTCTGCAGGCGTTTCCTATAATAAGTTTTTAGCTAAAATTGCCTCTGATATTGAAAAACCACGAGGCTTGACCTTGATTGCACCAGAAGAGGCTTTAGCTTTTTTGGCCGACTTACCAGTGGCTAAGTTCCATGGTGTTGGTGTTAAAACAGCGGAGAAATTGGAAGCTTTGGGGATTACTGAAGGCCGAGATATTCAAAATAGTTCCCCTCAATTTTTAGCCGAAAAATTAGGTGTCTTTGGTTGGGAACTTTATCTCAAAGCCAATGGTATCCATCGGTCACCTGTCAAACCTAATCGAATTCGAAAGTCAGTCGGCAAAGAAAAAACTTATGGAAAGTTGCTATATTTGGAAACAGATATCAAAGCTGAAGTCAGTAAATTATCGAAAAAAGTGGCCATGGTTTTACAAAATAAAAAGTTGAAAGGGCATATTATTGTCATCAAAATTCGCTATGCGGACTTTACGACTTTTACCAAGCGTCTATCTTTAGATGAAAAAGTGTCTGATGTTAGCACAATTGACCAAAGTGCACAAAAATTATTGGATGATGCTTTGCGTGAGAATATCGGTATCCGCCTTTTAGGTGTGACAGTGACGGGCTTATAAAAACAATAAAGTTGATTATTTTTTAATTTGTGATACAATATTAGCCAATAGGGTGGGTCACAATATGAAAAAAGTAATTGAGAATAAGATTGTCTATCTTATCGAAATTGCCCTTATTGTCATTGGGCTTTTGTGTGCTGTTGTTGTCATTCAAGATAACAAAGAAGATGCACGTCTACGTGGCAATCAAATTCTGTCGCGTAGACAGAGTCATCATACTTTAGTGCGCTCAAAAAAACCTGAACCTTCAAAAAGTATCTCAAGATTTGTCACTATTTTATCAGGTGAAAGTCACTTAAAATCAAATGTGAAACCTAATCAAGAATAGAAAATATGGTCATCATGCGCATGCTGCAGAGGTATCCGATAAATAGAAAAGGTAGAAAAGGAATTTCTGCCTTTTTTTGTTTGATTTTTAAAGCATAGTAAAGAAGTCCGCCAAGACTTGCGAGAAATAGACAAAGGGTTAATTGGAAAAAGTCTGCAGAAAAAGAAACTAAAGCTAAATAAAGCCAGTCACCACTACCCATCTTGAGGGATGAAAATTCTGTCAAAATTGCTAGTAAAATACAGAAAAAAATGGGAGATTTGTAAGGACTGGTGAAGCTGAGGAGTAGAAAAGAGATAGTCCAGATCCACAACGGAAAGGCGTGATTTTTAAGATCAAAGCCCACCATTAAAAAAGAGGCAAGGCAAATCAAACAAAAAGTAAGATCAACTTTTTCTAACCATCCGATGACAAAAAGACAACCACAAAGCCATTCTAATATACTATACCAATGCGTCAACTTGACACCGCAATAGCGACATTTGGCTTGACTGATGAACTGTGATACGATAGGGATTAGGTCACGCCAAATCAGTGTTTGCCCACATTGTCCACAATGAGATCTAGGCCTGATGATAGAAGTGTCTGGAAAGCGATCTATGACCAAACCAAAGAATGAGCCCCAAACTGTACCAACTGTAAAAATAAAAAAAATAGTCATATTTACTTATACGAAAAAAGGACTTAAATGTTTGATAAAATAGTTGTTTTCTTCTATAATGAAAGTGTTGGGGTAATCTTTATCAACTGATGTTAGAGATACCCTAAGCAAATGTTCCTGGTTTCATCAACTTAGCAAGATGACTTGTAAGCAGTTGTTTCTTAGGAAAAATAGCTTATTAGTCCTGAAGGAGGAGAGAAAATGTCAAGAGAAAAAACAAAAGCAGTTTTGAATCAATCCGTTGCAGATTTATCAAAAGCAGCAGCTTTGGTACATCAAGTACATTGGTACTTACGTGGTCCTGGTTTCATGAAATTGCATCCTAAAATGGATGAATTGATGGCAGGATTAAATGATCATTTAGATGTCTTATCAGAACGTCTGATTACCATCGGTGGTTCGCCAGTTTCAACTTTGAAAGAATTTGATGAATTGTCAAATATCGAACTTGAAACAGCTACTTGGGATAAGACGACAGAAGAACGTTTGACAGAAGTTGTTAAAGCTTACAAATATCTATCAAACCTCTTCCAAGATGGTGTCCATGCGACAGATGAAGAAGATGATGATGTGACGAACGGTCTCTTTGCTGATGCCAAGGGTGACATTGAAAAAACGATTTGGATGTTAGAATCTGAACTTGGTTTAGCACCAGGTATCTGATAAAAAATAAAGATAAAGAAGCTCGCTATTAAGCGAGTTTTTTGTAATCTATCATAAAACAAATAGTTTTACAAAAGCGCTGTCAATCAATCAATTCATGTTTGAAAATGTTTTCAAAATATGATAAAATGTGAAAGGATGAAAACTTTATATGATGTTCAGGAATTTTTGAAAAAGCATGGTTATATTAATCTTTTTAGCAATCGACTTGATGCTATTTTTTTCATGGCACAAGAGCTGAAAACCTTATACGATGCTGGCTTGATTCCGGATCAAAACGATTATTTTACCGCAGACTTAATTCTACGGCGAGAACACAGACTTGAAAGTGAGAAGAAGACTTATGACGAAAAAAATTATCGGGATTGACCTTGGCGGGACTACGATTAAATTTGGAATCTTGACAGTAGCTGGTGAAGTTCAGGATAAATGGGCAATTGAAACAAATATCATCGGTAACGGTCAACATATCGTGCCTGATATCATCGCATCCATCAACCATCGACTAGAACTCTATAAACTCGATAAAGCTGATTTTCTAGGGATTGGTATGGGCTCTCCAGGATCTGTTGATATCGTCAAAAATACGGTCATTGGTGCTTATAATTTAGGTTGGGAAACCTTGCAAGAAGTAGGGGCAGCCATTGAATCTGGTGTTGGTCTACCATTTGCCATAGATAATGATGCAAATGTGGCAGCACTTGGTGAACGTTGGGTTGGTGCAGGAGAAAATAATCCTGATGTCATCTTTATGACACTTGGTACTGGCGTTGGTGGGGGCATCATCGCTGCAGGCAACTTGATTCACGGTGTTGCTGGTGCTGGTGGAGAAATTGGTCATGTGACGGTTGATACGAGTGCCAATGCTTTTGCTTGTACATGTGGTAAATCAGGATGTTTAGAAACTGTCGCTTCAGCAACAGGTGTTGTCCGTGTTGCCCGTAAACTCGCTGAGGAATACGAAGGTGAATCAACGATTAAAGCGGCGATTGACAATGGCGATGCTGTGACATCAAAAGATATCTTTATAGCAGCTGAAGCAGATGATAAATTTGCCAATTCAGTTGTGGAGCAAGTCAGTCAATATCTTGGCTTGGCTTCTGGAAATTTAGGTAACACTCTGAATCCAGACTCTATTGTCATTGGTGGAGGTGTTTCTGCAGCAGGAGAATTCTTGCGCTCACGGATTGAAAAATACTTCAATCTTTATACCTTCCCACAAGTTCGAAATTCGACTAAAATAAAAATTGCTAAACTAGGCAATGATGCTGGGATTATTGGCGCAGCCAGCCTAGCATTGAAATTTACTGAAACTGAGGCTGTCTAACATGTTGTTATACGTTAATATTTTACTACTTCTAATTGTTATTGGCCTGTTTGGCTATCCAATTGTTAATAAATTCAGAATTAAATCTGTCGCTAAAATTGTAGATAATGCTACTTTTGCTGAACAGCTTAATGGTGCACAGCTGATTGATTTACGAGAATCATCGGCTTACCGTATTGTCCATATTTTGGGTGCTAGAAATTTGCCGTTCTCACAATTTGACCAAAGTATCTCAGCCATTCGTAAAGATAAAGCAGTTCTTTTATATGAAGATGCGAAGCCAGTGTTTGCAGTTCGTGCAGCGCTCAAGCTCAAAAAAGCTGGCTATACCAACATTGTTATCCTGAAAACTGGGATGAAGGGTTGGCACGGTAAAATAAAAAAAGGAGCTTGATCCCTCATGGAAACAAGACGACGACGTGCCGAGCGCATACCTGAAAAAAAAGTAAAAACTAAAAATAAGAAAAAACATCGTGGGCTCAAAATATTTGGGTTAATTGTCTTGTTGATTGCCTTGATTGGCGGTGCTATTGGTGGTAAAGGATATCTGGATGTTAAAAAAGCATCAGAAAAATCTTACCAGCCTATTGACCGGAAAACATCTGCCAAATTGCCAAGTCTCAAATCGAAGTCACCATTTAGCTTCCTATTTTTAGGCGTTAATGGGAAAACAGCTAATGATATTTTAGTCTTAACGGTTAATCCCAAGCAAAATAAGACGACAGTTGTTAGTCTAAATCGCAATATTTATTTACAATCTGAAGCGACGACCTTGAAAGAACTTTATGGGACAAAAGGTACAGCAGGTGAAGTAGATGCCTTGCAGACACTTTTAGGTGTTGAAATTCCTCGTTATATGACTTTTGATATGCGTGGTCTAGGCGATTTTGTTGAGGCTGTCGGTGGCGTTGATGTGCAAAATGATACGAATTTTATATCAAGTGGTTATGAATTTAAGCCTGGTACCCTGAATCTGAAGAAAGTGGATGAAGTCAAGGCCTTTCTAACCAAAGTTTCGGGTCCTAATGACGATCCAGCTAAGGCTGAATCAAGCCTGATTGACCGTGAACAATCGGTCCTGATTGCGATTATTCCTAAGATGAAATCTGCCAATACACTTCTTAAATATAAAAAATTTGTGACGGCATTTGGTGATAATATCAAAACAGACTTTGTTTTTGGTAACATTAAAGCTCTTGGCGTCAATTACAATGGTGTATTAGGTAATATTACAAAGGAAAATCTTAAACCAATTGAGACGACGATTGATGGTAAAGTGCAAAAAATTCTGTCAGAAGACCTCATTAATAAGGCACATGATAGAATTGAAGCCGCATTGAACGAATAAGTTTTAACGCAACATTATAGATAACAAAAACGCCCAATTTCACAATTGAAATTGGGCGTTTTTATGTGATTTTGAAATCATGAGTTTACATCAGTTTACTTATCGTAGTACGATAAAGTCAGCTACTGGACGACCGTCTTGACTAGCAAAGATAGTTTGACCATTCAGAGACATTTGTGAGGAACCGCCACCATCAAGTACAACAAGATTTTTGAGATTGAGATTGGCTACTGCTGCCATCGTACCATCATAACCAACACTGGTATCTGAAATAATGAGGTAGATGTTATTATCTGCATCATTACCAATGTAGGAATGGATCATCCAGTTGACAGAACCATCATTTGGTAAGACAACACCATCTTTAATGAGAATGCTACCAAAGCCATAACTTTGTTCACCACCTTTTTCAAGGATCTCAGTTGCAGGTGTTGTGAGATCGTAACCGTTAGCGGAACCATTTTTATTGATGACAAAAGATGCACTGCCATATGCTGTATTTGACCAGTTTGAAAACAGTTGACCGTTGTTAATTTGGAAGCCAACAATTTGACCGGTGTTCATATCAAAACCAGAGGTGTTCATAATAAGTGAGTCAGGATACTGTGCCACGATATCCGACATCATGAAAGTTCCTGGAATCTGTGCAGCAGCTGTTTTCAAAACTTTCGGATTATTGGCGCGGTAAATGGTGACGCCAGGTACAGATAAATCAGTAAATTTTTCAAGTTTTGTTTTGGATTTGACTTGAACCCAACCAGCTTCACCTGTATCTTCAACCTCAGGTGCAGGTGCGATTGAGACGGAAGTTGGTGGAATAATCGCATCAGGTGCTGTCGTTTTAATTGGTTTGAGCGCTGAAGAAGAAGTTTGCTTAGGTTTGAGGAGGACATAAGCGATGCTTGATCCTACCAAGAGTAAAATAATCATGGTAATGATTAAAGGTGCTTTTTTCTTCTTTTGATCCTTCGATGGGTTCTTAGAAGCGCTACGTTTAGATTGTTTAGTATTTTTCATCATTTATTTTAGGACAATAAAGTCTCCTACTTGGCGATTGTCCTGACTTGGTACAATGGTTTGACCACTCAATCCCATTTGGGAAGAGTCACCACCGGCCATGAGGACAAGGTTTGTTAGATTGAAATTAGCAAGTTGATTCATAAAAGTATCATATTCCGGCACGTTACTATTTTTGATTAGAATTTTACCAAAACTACAGGATTGTTCAGCACCGGTCATAAGATATTGACTAGCGGATGTTATTTTTGTCGAATGGTTTGGCAAAAATAACAATTAAGATAACGACGACCTAGACAATAAAGAGAGCTATCAACAGTCCCAGTCTACTTTTTATAGTTTTTTCTATTCATTATTTCATTATAAAGGGCTTTTGAAATTAAGTCAAGAGAATATCGACTGAAAACGCTTAATGTAGGCATTCCTGTTGCATTTTGCAAAAAATATGTTATACTTATAAAGTTGAAATAGAATAAAGATCATCTCTAAAAAATGTTCAAGTGGCAGGGTATGAAAGTCGCAATAGGATTTTTAGAAGTGATCTCAAATTATGAGGTATAAATCTTGACTAAATTACGCGAAGACATTCGTAACGTCGCAATCATCGCCCACGTTGACCATGGTAAAACAACACTTGTGGATGAACTTTTGAAACAATCAGATACCTTGAGCGCACGCGCACATCTTGATGACCGTGCCATGGACTCAAACGATCTTGAAAAAGAACGTGGTATTACCATTCTTGCTAAAAATACAGCTGTTAAATATAAAGATAAGCACATCAATATCTTGGACACACCGGGTCACGCGGACTTCGGTGGCGAAGTTGAACGTATCATGAAAATGGTTGACGGTGTTGTGCTTGTTGTCGATGCCTACGAAGGTACAATGCCTCAAACACGTTTTGTGTTGAAAAAAGCCTTGGACCAAGGTTTGACACCTATCGTGGTTGTTAATAAAATCGACAAACCTTCAGCACGTCCTGAAGAAGTTGTCGATGAAGTCTTGGAACTTTTGATTGAACTTGGTGCTGACGAAGAACAATTGGAATTCCCTGTTGTCTACGCATCAGCAATCAACGGAACATCAAGTCTTTCAGATGATCTTGAAACACAAGAACACACAATGGAACCGTTGTTCGAAACAATCATCGACCATATTCCTGCACCAGTTGATAACTCTGATGAGCCGTTGCAATTCCAAGTATCATTGCTTGATTACAATGACTTCGTTGGTCGTATCGGTATCGGACGTGTTTTCCGTGGGACGATTAAAGTTGGTGACAGTGTTACACTTTCAAAACTAGATGGCACGAAACAAAACTTCCGTGTGACAAAACTCTTTGGTTTCTTCGGTCTTGACCGTGTTGAAATCCAAGAAGCAAAAGCTGGAGATTTAATTGCAGTATCTGGTATGGATGACATCTTTGTTGGTGAAACTGTGACACCATCTGACCACATCGATCCATTGCCAATCCTTCATATTGACGAACCTACTTTGCAAATGACTTTCCTCGTCAATAACTCACCTTTCGCTGGTCGCGAAGGTAAATGGGTAACATCACGTAAAGTTGAAGAACGTTTGCAATCAGAATTGCAAACAGACGTCTCACTTCGTATTGACCCAACTGACTCACCTGACCGTTGGATCGTTTCTGGTCGTGGCGAATTGCATTTGTCTATCTTAATCGAAACAATGCGTCGTGAAGGCTATGAGCTCCAAGTGTCACGTCCAGAAGTTATCGAACGCGAAATTGATGGTGTTCGCTCAGAACCATTTGAACGCGTACAAATCGACACACCTGAAGAATATCAAGGTTCAATCATCCAAGCACTCTCAGAACGTAAAGGAAACATGCTTGATATGGTCAACACTGGTAATGGTCAAGTTCGTTTGATCTTCCTTGTACCAGCTCGTGGTTTGATCGGATTCTCTACTGAATTCTTGTCAATGACACGTGGTTACGGTATCATGAACCACACCTTTGACCAATACATGCCAATGATTCATGAACAAATCGGTGGTCGTAGCCGTGGTGCTCTTGTCTCTATCGACACTGGTAAAACAACGACTTACGCGATTATGGGTGTTGAAGAACGTGGTACAATCTTTGTTAATCCAGGAACTGAAGTATACGAAGGTATGATCATCGGTGAACATTCTCGTGAAAATGACTTGACAGTTAATGTTACAAAAGCAAAACAAATGACCAACGTTCGTTCTGCCAATAAAGACCAAACTAACGTCATCAAAACACCACGTATCCTCACTTTGGAAGAATCAATCGAATTCATGGCTGATGACGAATATCTCGAAATCACACCAGAATCAATTCGTTTGCGTAAACAAATCTTGAACAAAGCAGAGCGCGAAAAAGCCAACAAAAAGAAAAAAGGTTAAGCAATAGTTAGCTAAAAATTCAAATAAGGGTGGGGATAAGATGTTTTATTTAGTCGCATTAGGGCTCTTTGTCTTGTGTTATCTCTTTCTGGCTTCTGATGAAATCAAGAAAAGCTTGAATCTTTTTGTAGCCATCATTGGGACAGTTTTAGCTGTGACAATCGTGATCTCACTCATTGTCCAAAATAAAACCACCATTTTACAAGGTCTCATTGTCTTAGCAGGCTTGGGCCTGATGGTCGAAAGTATTCGTGAAATTAACCAATTATAAAAAACAGTCGAAAGGCTGTTTTTTGATACCTAGGCTTTTATATTTTAAGGGCGTTAATCATGACATAAGAGGAGGTACAAAAAGTTGACAGCGATTTAAAATGTTAATATGTTTGAGCTCAAGTGCTATAATGAATTTATAAAAATATTTATGAAAGAAGAAACCAGTATGAAGAATAAAGGAATTGGCTTTTCAAAAGCGGTTGATTTCGGTGAGAGCGGCACACTTTTTGAGGAGAAAGAGCTTGCTATGCCAGAGTTGACCAGTCAGTTAGATGTCATCGTCAAGGTATTAGCTAGTGCTGTTAACCCGGTAGATGTTAAAATGGCAGAAGCTTATCAAGGACACGACTTCACTGTACTTGGATTTGATGGCGTTGGTGAAGTGATGGCAGTTGGCGATGACGTTTTAGGTTTTGAACCTGGTGATCGCGTTTACTATGCAGGCCAACAACTTCGGTCAGGGACAAATCAAGTTTACCAAGCAGTAGATAGCCGATTAATTGCAAAAGCTCCTGCGAATTTAACGCTTTCAGAAAGTGCAGCGCTACCTTTGACGGGAATAACTGCCTATGAAATTTTAACAGATGCGCTCGGTCTTGCTATCAGTGAAGGAGTTGCAACTGGAAAAACGATCTTGATTGTCAATGGTGCTGGAGGTGTTGGTTCTATCTTAATTCAGCTGGCTAAATTCATAGGCTTGCAAGTCATCACAACAGCTTCTCGTCCAGAAAGTGTAGAGTGGGTTAAAAGTCTAGGTGCAGATATCGTGCTCAATCACCATGAGGATTTAGGGATGCAACTCAAAGAATTTGGCATTGATCAGCTTCCTTACATTGTTCTCCTCCATTCGACGGATAAATATTGGAACCTTGCAACACGCTATATTGCACCCTTTGGTCGCATTGCAAGTATTGTTGAGACAGAAGGGCTGCTTGACATGGGGCCTCTTAAAAATATTGGTGCACAATTTGCTTGGGAGTTCATGTTTGCCAAAGGCAATTTTGACATTCGGATGGCAGAACAAGGTCAAGCCTTGGCCAAGTTAACAGACCTGATTGAATCGGGCAAGCTTAAAACTACCCTTACAAAAACCTACAAGGGCTTTTCAGCGGAAACCTTAGAAGCCGCTTATCGTGATGTCGCAAGTAATCACATGATTGGAAAAGTCGTCATTGTCTATTAACAACAGACTTTAATTTTACACAGAATGAGTCCGCATCAGTATCTATCAAGGGACGCAGTATGTTATAATAAAACTATGAAATTGAATGAAAAACAAATGTTGGATTTTGCTAAAAGATTAGGCAAAAAATTACAAGCAGGCGATATTATCGTCTTGACAGGCGAATTAGGTGCAGGCAAAACGACCTTTACAAAAGGTCTCGGTCTCGGATTGGATATTCATCAGATGATTAAAAGTCCGACCTATACCATTGTTCGGGAATATGAAGGTCGCTTGCCTCTCTATCATATGGATGTTTATCGCATCGGAGATGATCCGGACTCGATCGATTTAGACGATTATTTATTTGGCAATGGTGTCACTGTAATCGAGTGGGGAAATCTATTAGCACAAGATTTGCCGAGTGAGTATTTGGAGATTGTATTTGATTACCTAGATGATGAACGAGAGGTAACATTAGTTGCCCATGGTCATCGTTATGACACCTATCTAGATTAGAGCTTAGCTATTTGCCAAAGGAGGCATATGACTGAAATTATTGTAAGAGAAGCAGAACCACAAGATGCTCAAAAATTAATCAATTTTTTAAATCAAGTGGGTAAAGAATCCCATTTTTTAACGCTTGATGAAGTAGGGATCTTGATGACAGAAGAACAAATGTCTGATTATCTAGCGCAAATTGCTGAAAAAGATAATAATGCTTACCTATTAGCTTTAGTAGACGATCAAATTGCGGGTGTCATTAGTTTGACAGCTGATTTTCATGAACGTATTCGACATATCGGTGATTTATTTATCACTGTCAGTCAAGCCTTTCAAGGCTATGGTATCGGTCACATTCTGATGACGGATATGTTAGACTTCATCCAGGAGATTGGTGTAATCAAACGCTTGGAACTCCAAGTTCAGAAACGCAATGAGAGAGCTATTCATCTTTACCAAAAACATGGTTTTGAGATTGAATCCACTCGAAAATTCGGCGCAAGAGATGAATCAGGAACCCTTATTGACGTATTAGAAATGGTAATATTTTTTGATTAAGATTACAAGTTTGTAACATTTTATACCAATTCAGGTTTGAATCCAGTTTTTCTGGTAAAATGGAGTAATGAAAAGAAGTCAAAGAATAAATTATGAAGCTAGACACGGCTCTAAAAATACTAAAAACAGGAAGCTAAAGAAAAATGGTAAGCCTAAGATGCGACTTTGGAAGAAGGTGCTACTCGGCTTTTTAGCGACAATTTTAGTGTTTGCAGGCCTCATTTTTGCTTATGCCACTGTTGTCTTGAACCGAACAGAAAGTGCTTTTAAAACCACTTTTTCTGATTTAGGCTTGAGTTCTAGTAAAAAATCGGACGATATCATCAAGGCGACTAATCCCTTGACCATCTTACTGATGGGTGTTGATACAGGTGACAGTGCGCGTTCAGATTTATGGTCAGGTCAGTCGGATACAATGATTGTGATGACAATCAATCCTCAGACCAATACGACGACCATGGTATCCTTGGAGCGTGATATGTTGACGAGTATCATCGATAAAGACGGTGATGTTGTTGAGACTGCCAAGTTAAATGCCGCCTACGCCAATGGTGGCGCTGTATCTGCAGTCTCAACGATTCAGCAACAAATTGGTTTAGATATTGACAAATATGCCTTGATTAACATGAACGGGTTGAAAGATCTCGTTGATGCTGTTGGTGGTATTGAAGTGGATAATAAGTTAGGGGAAACGATTTCGATTGAAGAAACAGAACCTGATTATACCGCGACAGTTGAACCTGGTAAGCAGCATATCAATGGTGACCAAGCCTTGGTTTACGCTCGGATGCGCCATCAAGATCCTGAAGGGGATATTGGCCGCCAAGCACGCCAACGTGAAGTTATCACACAAATTGTGAGTAAAATCTTAAGTTTGGATTCAATTACCAAATATGAGAAAATTTTGACGGCAATTTCAGGTAATATGAAAACAGACTTTGCTGTGAATGGTAATTCTTTGAAAAGCTTATTGGGTTATAAAGACGCATTCCAAAAAATGCGTTCAATTAAACTTCAAGGTCTTGGTGAGATGATTAATGGTATTTCCTATCAGGTCATGCCAGCTAATAATCTACTGAGCGTTCAAAATGCCTTGCGTCTCTCGCTTGGTAAGCCAATTGAGAAAAGTTTATCTCCAAATATCATTACTTTTGAAAATTATTATGGTGGCTATGCACCAGCAGCGACCTTGCCAACTGTGACGACAACGGTAAATGGTAAATCAACCGAAAAAACCTTGCTCACTGATGGTGAAGAAGCTTCTGCAGAAAAAGCGTCTCAAGAGAGCACTTCAGAAACAGCTGTGACATCTGAAACACAATATGATGTCTATGGTAACCCGATTTATTAAAAAGTTGACTAAACTGCTGAATTTTGGTAAAATTTAGTAGTTGTGTTTGGTCTCATAGCTCAGCTGGATAGAGCATTCGCCTTCTAAGCGAACGGTCGCAGGTTCGAATCCTGCTGGGATCACTAAATGATAAACCTTAAAACTTCTTGGTATCTGAGAAGTTTTTTTGTTAGCTTGGCTATAAGTATAGCTTATAGCCTGACGTAATGTTTAAGTATAAGTCGACTACTTAAAACTATGCTATCATAAATCTAAGAGAATAATGGAGAGACTATGCAATATCTACCCTTAGAAAAATCAGAAGTTCTGCGCTATCTTGGCTATAGACGCAAACAAGTACTGACGTCGGCTATCTCGACACTAGTAGATGAGATGATGCTAGAGGTTCAAGAAGTGTCAAATGCTCGTTACCTATATCAAGCTTATGATTTCACACTGGACGAGGCTAATCAAGCCATCCACCTCACCAATACCGATCTGGTACTCAAGTCCAAACAACTTTATAGCCATTTGAAATACGCTAAACAAATCGTTTTACTTGCTGCCACCCTAGGTATCGAAGTTGAACGACAAGTTAGACGCTATGAATTTTCAGAGATGACAAAAGCTTTTGTGCTAGATTCGGCTTGTGTGGATTACATTGAAAAAATCTGTGATTTAGCAGAAGTAGATATTGATGCACAATTTCCGGATTGTGTGCTGAATCGTAGATTTTCTCCAGGGTATGGCGATTTGTCCCTAGAGATTCAACCTCAATTTTTAAAAACCTTAGGCGCTGATCGGCTACTTGGTCTGACCTTGACGGAAAATTATCTGATGATTCCCAGAAAATCTATTACAGCGATTCTCGGGTTATTTGAGGATGATAAAGTGGCTCGACCTAGACGTAAGCCGTCTAAAAATCTGACGATTAATATGGTGAAAACGGGTAACTTTAATGTGATGGGTGTTACACCATGATTACGACAAGACTAACGAGACTAGCGATTTTAACCGCGCTCGCCTGTGTACTTCGGATTGCTTTTGGCGCATTTCCAAACGTCAAGCCGATTACGGCCCTGTTTTTTGTATTAATTTTAGCCTATGGTTTAGCAGACGCCATTATCGTGAGTACTTTGACTATGATCGTGACGGGCTTCTTGATGGGTTTTTCGGTGATCATCTTGGGACAAATCATCAGCTATGTCTTGATATTAAGCCTTGGGGCTATGATCTTTAGATGGTTAAAATCGATTATTTTGAGAACGCTCTTGATTTTTATTTTGACCATGCTGTATGGTTTTCTTATCTCGATTTTTTCTGCTCAGCTATTCGGTAGCCCCTTCTGGCCTTTTTGGATCAGTGGCTTGACGTTTGACCTTGCACATGCCGTGTCAACGGCACTCTTTTTCCCAATCCTAATGACCATTTTCAAAAATATCTTAAAAACAAGATGTTGAAAGCGATGCGATGCAGTCGGAAACTTCTGTAGGAAATCATTTATTTTCCTATGTCATTGTAGTTGCCGCTTTAGCAGTATACGAAAAAAAAGCTAAAGGCAACGTGCCTTAGTGATTTATCACTTAGGCGTTGACAAGAAGTTAGCTTGAAGTTCAAATAAAGGAAGATATGAGATGACGATATTAACGGCTTTAAAGACGCAAATTTTGCTTTTTGATGGAGCGATGGGGACGCAGCTTCAAGAGAGAGGTTTGCCAATCGGAGGAATTCCTGAGCACTTTAATCTGACCCATCCAGAGATCGTAGAAGCAATTCATCGAGATTATGTATCGGCTGGCGCAGATGTCATCACAACTAATACGTTTCAGGCTAATACGACGAAAATGACTGCTGATGAGGTGGCGGAGACGATTCGGGTAGCCATCAAGTTGGCTAAAAATGCTGAACCTAAATACGTCGCCTATGATATGGGACCAACGGGACAGTTGTTACAGCCAATGGGAACCTTATCATTTGATGTGCTTATGAGATGTTTGCCCAACAGGCGGTCATTGCGGAGGCATCTGGTGCTGATCTGGTTATCATTGAGACGGTAGCGGATTTATTAGAAGCTAAGATTGCAATTTTAGCTGTCAAAGAAAATACCAAGCTACCTGTCTTTGTCACCCTGACTTATCAGGAAGATGGGCGAACTTTTGTTGGTGTTGACCCGCAAACTGCGACCTTGACTTTGCAAAATTTAGGTGTTGATGCGCTAGGTGTTAACTGCTCACTTGGCCCAAAAGAGTTAGCGCCGATTGTTGAGACGATTTTAGAATATGCCCAAATCCCTGTCATGGTCCAGGCCAATGCTGGTCTACCGCAGATGGAAAATGGTGAGACGGTCTATAAAATTACGCCTGAAGCTTATGTGTCTTATACACAAGAACTGTTGGCTAAGGGTGTGGCAGTCGTTGGTGGTTGCTGTGGCACAACACCAGAATTTATCCGCCAATTGCGTGCTTGCATTGATAAAACTGAAAAAGTTTATGCAGAGCCAAAATCTGGCACTTTTATTACCTCAGGCCTGAAGACGCTTGAAATTGGTCAGGGCCTGAGTTTGATTGGTGAGCGAATTAATCCGACGGGCAAACCTCGTTTGAAAGAAGCGTTACGTCAAAATAATATTAATTATATTATTCAGGAGGCCGTTGCTCAGCGAGATGCTGGTGCAGATATTTTGGATGTTAATGTCGGTTTACCTGAGATTGATGAAGCCCAGATGATGGTCAAAACGATTACAGAACTGCAGGCTTTACTTGACTTACCTTTGCAGATTGATTCATCAGAAGTGGCTGCTTTAGAAGCAGGCGCACGTCATTATAATGGGATTCCCTTGATTAATTCGGTCAATGGCAAACCTGCTAGCATGGCTAAAATTTTGCCAATTGTGGCTAAATATGGCGGTGTCATTCTAGGCTTATGTCTGGATGAAGCAGGGATTCCTGAAACGGCTGAGAAGCGCTATCAAATCGCCGAAAAAATCGTACATGAAGCTGGTAAATATGGGATTACACCAGATCGTGTGATGATTGATCCGCTAGTCTTGACAGCTTCTGCGCAACAAGATCAGGTCCCCGTTACATTAGATACCATCCGCCTAGTCAAAGAACGTTTAGGCTGCAAAACAGTTGTCGGTTTATCCAATATTTCTTTTGGCCTCCCCAATCGTGCGCTATTAAATAGTACATTTTTGGCACAAGCCTTTGGTGCTGGACTTGACGCACCGATTATGAATCCTTTATCAGATGAGATGATGCGCGTTGTTCGCTCCCTCAAGGTCTTTACCGGCCAAGATACTAACTCAGAAGACTACATCGCTAAAACTCAAAACGAGACGTTCACAGTGACATCGTCCAATGGTAGTGGTGAGCAAGCAAAGTCTGAGGACACCCTAGATTTGAAAGGGATGATTATCAAAGGACGCAAAGAGTTGACAGCTGATGAAACTAGAAAATTACTTGAGGCGTTGACACCCCTTGAGATTGTCAATACTTATTTCATTCCTGCCTTAGATGTAGTAGGCGCTCAGTTTGAAAAAGGTGAGCTATTTTTACCACAGTTGATGCAGTCTGCTGAAGCCACCCAACAAGCGCAAGAAGTTTTGAAGGAAGCACTTGCTAAGTCAGGTCAAAAATCAGAATCTCTAGGTCAATTGCTATTGGCAACAGTCGAAGGTGACATTCATGACATTGGTAAAAATATCGTTAAGATGATTCTAGAAAATTACGGCTACGATGTTATTGACCTCGGAAAAGATGTACCGATTGAGACGGTAGTGGAGACGGTTGTCACACAGAAGATTCAACTGGTCGGACTATCAGCTTTGATGACAACAACGGTTCAAAATATGAAAAAAACGATTGCGGCAATTAAAGCTGTTGCACCGGACACTGTTTTTATGGTTGGTGGTGCAGTACTTAATGAAGAATACCGTGAATTTGTTGGTGCTGATTATTATGCTAAAGACGCCATGGCAAGTGTTGACATTGTACAAAGTTTTTTTAAACATGAAAGATAAGCACTTCTGCTAAATAATTAAGCAGAGGTGTTTTTATATTCTTAGAAAGTATAATAAATTCAGAAAAACTCTAATTATTTGCCAATAAAATGATAATTAGTAATGAAAAATAAAGAATTCATGTTATAATAGATATGTTACATTGAGTATAGGGGAATGAAAAAATTGGAGGAAGAAAAAAATGAAGTTTAAGAAACTAGGAACAGTCGTGGCTTTAGTAGTCAGTGCAGTTGTATTGACAGCATGTGGGACGAATGACAAGGAAAAATTTATTAAAGATAGCGCGATATTAGCGAAATCTTCTACGCAAAAATTTAATTTTAAAACAGATGATTTAAAAGTCATTGCTAGTGGTGATGCGGAAGCTTATGCACCTATCATTAATGGTTATTTATCAAGTATCAAGTTATCTGGCAAATCGCTGACTGATGGCAAAAATGCTCAGGTTAACATGGATATATCTCTTGCGGGGCAAGAGATACCTCTAGAAATTGTGACCAAGGATACCAATGCCTATCTCAAACTTGAAACCTTAAAACCAATACTTGATATTTATCTTCAGTCTTCTGGTGATGATCTGTCTAGTAAAGGATTAGATATGACAAAGATTAAAGGGAAGTATCTTGATCTCAATGCTATTTCTGAAGAAAACGGACAAGAGACAGAGGCAGTCTCTTCCTTAGATGCTGAAGCTTCTAAAAAGGCACTGGATAAGGCTTATAATTCTTTGGATAAAACAGATTTTAGTAAAGAAGGATCAGCTATTACCATGACTTTATCTGGTGATCAACTTGCTAAATTTGTCAAAGCTTATCTGTCTGAGTTGCCTAAAAAATCAAGAGAATCATTTGATGATCTGTTAAAAGATAAAGATTTTGAAAAAACATTGCCAGAAGTGATTAAAGCATTGACCATCACGGTAGATAGCAAAAATAAAACATCAAATGTTGTCCTTAAGTTTACTGGAAAAGAAGTACAAGGTTATGGCCTTGGTGGGAAATTGTCTTATAATGTCACTTATTCTAATGAAAAAGTTTCAGTGACGATACCATCTAAAGGCAATCTAATCAAAAGTACTAGTGAGTTATCAGAGCTTATTTCGAACAGTTCTCAATTTAACTGATAAAATTTACTATTAAACCTAAACAATCCAAAAAAACCACCGTCTATATCCAGTAGGCGGTGGTTTTCAGGAGTTACTTATGAAAAAATTTTTTAGGAATGTTTCTAGTATAGAGCATCCTCCTTAAAGTAAACTTAAATCTTTTGTGTTAAAATAAAAATAGATAAATGCTCTACATAAGACACATGGAAGGAGTTATATGAAATTAACAGCTTTGGGAGTTTGGGGAGGATATCCCTACAAAGATGCGGGTACCACCGCTTATTTATTGACCAGTAATTCAGGTTTTAATCTCATGATTGATGCCGGCAGTCGCGCTGTGACGGAGTTAGAACACGAGGTGTCACCTCTCTGCATCGACGCAGTCATTGTGAGTCACTACCATCAAGATCATATCGCCGATCTCGGTGTCTTGCGCCAATATCGCCAGCTTTGGCCGAAAACAGATCCAGATTGGGACAGTGCTATCCTCAAAATCTATGGTCATAACGAAGATACTCATGAATTTCAAAACCTCACACTTGACGGTGTTTCTGAAGGGATTGCTTATGATGTCAATGGCGTGCAGAAGATCGGACCTTTCGACATCACCTTTACAAAAACAGTACACCCGATCATTTGTTACGCCATGCGAATCACTGAACGTAAAACAGGTCAGACCCTAGTTTTTACTGGCGATACCGGCTGGTTCAATGGTCTAGTTGACTTTTCAAAAGATGCGGATATGTTATTAGCGGATGTGTACTTTTTCTCAGACAAGTCAAACATGCCTAATCATCTTTCAAGCCTAGAGGCTGGGCGTATCGCGCGAGAAGCAAAGGTCAAGCAATTAGTCCTCACGCATTTACCGCAGTTTGGTGATTTGGAGCAATTGCGTCAAGAAGCAGCTGATGAAGCACAAGGTGTGCCAACTGACCTTGCTACGCCACATAAGACATGGGATTTTAATACATTTTGATAACCTTTACAGAAGAAGAAAAAGCATACTTTATGGGTCAAGCCTTGCTTGAAGCACAAAAAGCGGCAGATCATGAAGAAGTACCGATTGGTGCTGTCATCGTCAAGGATGGTGAAATTATTGCGCGTTCCTATAATGCGCGTGAGCTACATCAGAAAGCTACACATCATGCTGAAATCTGTGCCATCGACTTGGCCAATGACGTTGTGGGCAATTGGCGCTTGATTGATTGCGCACTATTTGTGACGATAGAACCCTGCGTCATGTGTTCGGGGGCGATTTCACTTGCGCGATTGCCACAGGTCTATTTTGGTGCAACTAACCCTAAATTTGGAGGGGCTGTGTCCCTTTACCAAATCTTAGAAGATCCGCGGCTCAATCACCGCCTCCATGTCGAATCAGGCATTTTGGAAGCAGAATGTGCACAAATGATGCAAAAATTTTTCAAAAATCGCCGCAAAAAATAAATTTTATGATATACTTATAAGTGAGGCAATAGTAATTCTATGAAGTGGGTCAGATGCGGAAGCAAGCAGCCCTAAGTAGGGTTCCTATGTGCCTTTTTTGATGGGCTTAAATTTGAATACTCTGGCTGTTTCGCTATCTGTGAAGTTTATGTTACCTTTCTAAAAGGTATACAATTATCTAAAAATATAGTAAAATAAAATTATTAATGAAGATGATGCGATTTGTACTAGAGAAATTCAAGGGTAG
>OBMA010000012.1_pt1 | contig 63535 bp, 53 predicted proteins | sample 1539141 | NCBI WGS metagenome assembly OBMA01 (sample SAMEA3991484, study PRJEB22521) | metagenome | biome: anthropogenic terrestrial biome; feature: sewage plant; material: raw primary sludge | place: Sweden | collected 2012-09-26
CTTACAGGAAGAGCTTGTTAGCGCAAGCTCTTTTTTATACCTTCATTATATCAGTTACCCTGTTTTCTTGTCAAGGCAGGCGTGACTTAATTAGAATATATTAAGTGGGACGAAATGATTTTCATTCTAAACAATAGATAACTAATGTTAGCGCTTGCATCGTGTTATTTTTTATGGCAAAATATAAAAGTAAGAAAGTTGAAGATGGTGGCTATCTTTGAAATGGAGGTGATGCTTATGAGAGTAAGTGTTCAAATCTGTAGAAAGGAGATGCCTATTTGTCAGCATTAGAGACGATTGAACTTTTATTAGGCTTTGGTATGTTTATCATTGCGCTGATTCAGTTGATCGTTAATTTGCTAAAAAACGACAAAAAATAACCAGTCTTTTAACTTTGATAGGTTGACTGGTTACATTTATACATTAACCTGCCACCGTCTTATACGGTCTTACAGGAAGAGCTTGTTAGCGCAAGCTCTTTTTATACCTTCATTATATCAGTGCCCTGTTTTCTTGTCAAGGCAAACCTAGGTCTGCTGCGTTCAGGTCAATATTTGGCTAAAAAGGCAGCGACCTTGGCATAATATCCGGCCTTATCCGTCTCGAGAGCCTTAGCGTGCTTGGCCCCCTTGACGATGAATTTTTCGCGTGGGCCTTTCGTTGCAGCATAGTTTTGATCCACCATGGTCGTCGGCACAAAATCATCCGCATCGCCGTGGATGAAGAGGACCGGCAGTTTGTTGTGGGCGAGCGCCTTGACAGAGCTGGCACCAGCCTCACCATAGGCGAATCCTGCGCGGACTTTAGAGAGCGCCGACACCTCATAGAGCAGCGGAAAGGCTGGCAAGTTGTACATATCCTTGGCTTGGAAAGTCAGCTCATCCCAGACCGAGCTGTAGCCGCAGTCCTCGATGATGTTCACCACGTTCTTTGGCAAATCTTGACCGGACGCCATCATCACAGTGGCTGCGCCCATAGAAAGACCAAAGTAGGTAATCTCAGACTTAGGGTTGGTCTTGATCAGTTGATTTGTCCATTTGATGAGGTCGCGTTTGTCCGTCACCCCATAGCCGATCAAGGTTCCGTCAGACGCCCCATGTGCGCGGTTGTCAGGCATGAGTACGTTATAGCCAAGTTTATGGAAAAGCATGCCATAAGCCGTCATTTTTTCCTTGCTACCGTTGAAACCGTGTACCACAATGACAGTTTTATCTGTTTTGTTTTCAGCTGGCACATACCAAGCTTTGAGATTTAAACCGTCATTTTTCAGTGACAAGTTTTCTTTGTCTAGCTTGAGAAAATCTTTCTCATCCTGATAAACGGGAGAAGACTTAGGTGTTGCAGCATGACTGATAAAGGATTTATCGCCACGAACCTGCGCCACATGGAAGAAGTAAAAGCTAGCACCGATTGAAGCGATGGCTAGGAAGACGATGATACTAGCGATTATTTTATAGAATGTTTTCATTTTTATCATTGTTATATTGTAACAAAAAATGAGGCATTGGTCTTGTTTTTGGGCTGGAATATGTGGTGTTCAATGATCGTTTTATGAATAAAAATAATGAAAACCGCTCAATTAGGGCGATTTTTTTAGTTATAAAGAACAAAAATGAAAAAATATACAAAAAACCGCTTGACAAATGTATTTTTATGCAGTAAACTGTATATATAATCAAAAAACAAAGAAAATTGAGGACCTATATATGTCAAAAGAAAAAATTGTACTCGCTTATTCAGGTGGTTTAGATACATCGGTTGCTATCAAATGGCTCGTTGATGAAGGCTATGATGTTGTTGCAGCTTGTTTAGACGTTGGCGAAGGCAAGGACCTCGACTTCATCAAAGAAAAAGCCTTGACCGTTGGTGCGAGTGAGTCATACGTGATCAACGCCAAAGAAGATTTCACCCATAACTATGTCGGTTACGCCATCAAAGGTAACCTCATGTATGAGCAAAAATATCCACTCGTTTCGGCCTTGTCTCGGCCATTGATCTCAAAAGCCTTGGTTGAAGTGGCGTGTGAAACAGGTGCAGCCGGCATCGCCCATGGTTGTACAGGTAAAGGGAATGACCAAGTTCGTTTTGAAGTGGCCATTCATTCACTTGCCCCTGATTTGAAAGTGTTAGCGCCCGTTCGGGAATGGAAATGGTCACGTGAAGCAGAGATTGAATATGCTAAAAAGAACGGCATCCCTGTACCCGCAGACCTTGACAATCCATACTCAATCGACATGAACCTTTGGGGACGTGCGATCGAAGCGGGAATCCTCGAAAACCCATGGAACGAGTGTCCAGAAGACGCTTTCTTCATGACAACATCTATCGAAAATGCACCAGATGAAGCTGAATTCATCGAATTGACTTTTGAAAAAGGCATCCCAGTTGCGCTCAATGGTCAAGAGTTGCCATTGTACCAACTTATCAATGATGTCAATGTGATTGCAGGTAAACATGGCATCGGCCGGATCGACCACGTAGAGAACCGTCTGGTTGGGATCAAATCACGTGAAATCTATGAATGTCCAGGTGCAACAGTGATTCTGAAAGCCCATAAAGACATTGAAGACATCACCTTTGTTCGTGAAGTATCACATTTCAAACCCGTCATCGAAAACGAACTCTCAAACACGATCTACAATGGTCTCTGGTTTAATCCAGCAACGGATGCCCTCAAAGCTTACATCGACAGCACACAGGAAGTTGTCAATGGGACAGTGAAAGTGAAACTTTATAAAGGCAACGCCATATGTATCGGACGGAAATCACCTAACTCACTTTACGATGAAAACTTGGCAACTTACACATCAGCTGATGAATTTGACCAAGATGCAGCGGTTGGCTTCATTAAACTTTGGGGTTTACCATCACAAGTTAATGCTCAAGTTTGGGATAAACTTGACAAAGAAAAATAAGTTAGTTATCAAATAAACCAAGTCGGAGAACTGGATTTGAGACACTATGCTTAATTGAGTATCAACCAATAATTGCTACAGAGATAGCGCTTGGTCTGGTTAAGAAATTCCGTGAGATTTCACCACCTAGAAATTAAAAGTAAACAGAGAGTTGCAATTTCGCTTGAAGGCGCTAGACTAGGCGCTTTTTTGATATAATGAACTAACGGTATCAATCAAGATGTTAAATCTAATTGCGGTGGTTGAAAATCTGTTGATTTACTACCAAAAAGGGATTCTTTTGGTAAAACAATACGAAATCGGTAAAAAACTACCATAATTAAAATCACTAAAAATCCGCTGATTAACAGCGACCAATATAAACTAAGGGAGAACAACATGGCAAAACTATGGGGCGGTAGATTTGAAGAAGGCCTAGATAAGAAAACTGAAGCTTTTGGGGCGTCGATTACTTTTGATCAAAAAATGGCACGCCAAGACTTAAAAGGTAGCCTTGCACATGTGACCATGCTCGCCTCAACAGGAATTTTAACAGCTGAGGAAGCTGAACAAATCAAGGCAGGCATTCAAAAAGTCGAAGCGAAATACGAAGCAGGCGAAATCGAATTTAAAATAGAAAACGAAGATATTCATATGAATATGGAAACTTATCTGCATGCTGAAATCGGACCAGTCGCAGGTAAACTTCATACCGCTCGTTCGCGTAACGACCAAGTCGCAACGGATATGCACCTGTGGATGAAAGATACCTTATCAGAAACCATGGATAAATTGCAGAACTTGCGTGAAGTCATTGTGACCTTGGCTTCAGAACATGTCGAAACGATCATGCCAGGTTATACACACTTGCAGCATGCGCAGCCGATTTCATTCGGTCATCATCTCATGGCCTACTATAGTATGCTAACCCGCGATTTTGATCGTTTTGCGTTTAACATGAAACACGCTGATATTTCGCCGCTAGGGGCGGCGGCACTTGCTGGCACAACTTTCCCTATTGACCGGAAGGAAACGGCGGCACTCATGGGCTTTAGCGATGTTTATGTGAACTCGATGGATGCGGTCAGTGATCGTGATTTCATCCTGGAATTTCTCAGCAATGCCAGCATTCTCATGATGCACCTATCGCGTTTTTGCGAGGAGCTGATCCTTTGGTGCAGCAATGAGTTTCAGTTTGTGACCTTGTCAGATGCTTTTTCAACGGGATCGTCGATCATGCCACAGAAGAAAAATCCTGATATGGCTGAGCTGATCCGTGGCAAGTCTGGTCGGGTTTATGGCAATCTCTTTGGTTTGCTCACGGTCATGAAATCTCTGCCTTTGGCCTATAACAAGGATTTGCAGGAAGATAAGGAAGGCATGTTTGATACGGCAGACACGATTTTGACCAGCCTTGATGTTATGGCGGGGATGCTGTCGACGCTTTCGGTCAATGAAAGCATCATGGCTGAGTCAACTGAAAAAGATTTTTCAAACGCTACAGAACTTGCCGACTATCTGGCTGCTAAGGGGCTGCCTTTCCGTCAAGCTCATGAAATCGTTGGGGAAATGGTGCTAGAATGTACGAAGGCGGGTTATTACTTGCAAGATGTGCCATTGACGCGCTACCAAGAAGTATCGACTTTAATCGACTCGGACATCTATGAGACTTTGAAGTCGCGGACTGCTGTTCAACGCCGTAATTCTTATGGTGGGACAGGCTTTGAGCAAGTTAAGATGCAAATTGATTTAGCCAAGGATGCTTTAAATCAATCGGATTCTGAAAAAGGATAAGCTAGTCAGTTTCAATCGAATATAATAGAAATGTACCTTTGAAATGGTGCATTTTTTGCATATTTGTGGTAAAATTGATTAGATAAATTACCGTAGGAGAAACCATTTTGGCAATCAAAAAAGCTTTACGAATTAAGAAAAAGATTGATTTTGATAAAATTTTTTCTGCCAGAAAATCAACGGCGAATAAAAAATTCGTCGTCTACCAATTGCCTTCGGAAACGACACATTTTAGAGCAGCGATTTCAGTGAGTAAGAAGTTAGGCAATGCTGTCACCCGAAATCGCGTGAAACGTCTCGTCCGGCATGCCTTGATGCCACTTTCGAACAATTTATCAACGACAGACTTTGTCATTGTCTGTCGAAAAGGTGTTGAAAGTTTGTCCTTTGATGAGGTGCAAAAAAATCTGACGCATGTTTTGAAGGTAGCAAAAATTTATCAAAAAACAGAAACATAGTTAGTATCATTTTTAGGAATATTGTTAATAGAAAAGGAAAATTGTGAAGAAAAAACTTAAATTAGTCGCCTTATCAGGATTAGCAATCCTTGTTTTAACAGGCTGTGGTCGAACAGATATTACAGGACAGTCAAGTGGCCTTTGGGAGCAATTCGTTTACGGCTTTGCTCAAATCATTCATTTCCTCTCGTTCGGTGGCCTAGTCGGTCTAGGAATCATTTTATTTACGCTAATCATCAAAACGCTCTTATTACCTTTGATGCACGTGCAAACGAAATCAACGCGTAAAATGCAAGAAGTACAGCCTGAATTGAAAAAAATTCAAGCACAATACCCAGGTAAAGATGCGGAAAGTAAGCGCATCGTTGCTGAAAAAACACAGGAACTTTATGCCGAAAATGGTGTCAATCCTTATATGGGCTGTTTGCCATTGCTTGTACAAATGCCGATTCTTTGGGCTTTGTATCAGGCTATTACCCGTGTTGATTTTTTGCGCGACGGACATTTTCTTTGGTTTGACATTTCGGGTCATGACCCTTACTTTGTCCTACCTATTCTTGCCGCCCTCTTCACTTTTGCTAGCTCATGGTTGACCATGAAAGCAGCGCCTGAGAAGAACGCCATGACGACCAGCATGACTTATGTCATGCCGATTCTCATCTTTGTGATGGGGGTTAGCGTCGCAGCCGGTGTCGCCCTTTACTGGACCGTCTCAAATGCCTACCAAGTCTTCCAAACCTTACTTTTGAACAATCCGTTCAAGCTTCAAGAAGAACGTGACGCCAAGGCGAACGCAGAAAAAAATAAAGAAAAAGCCCGTCAAAAGGCATTAGCAAAAGCTAAGAAGAAAAAATGAGTTAAGATTTAAAGTGATACAGCAAGGCTTGCTGTGAGCAATCAGAAAAGTTAAGCAATATTAAAGTAGTACTTAAGTAATACCTAATAAAGGAGTAGTTAACGAGATGGCTATTTTTACAGGAAATACAGTAGATGAAGCGATTGAACGCGGGTTGAAAAAACTCGGTGTCAAACGTGAAAATGTCCATATTCAAATCGAACAAAAAGATAAAAAAGGCTTTTTAGGCATTGGGAAGAAACGGGCTCGCGTTAACATTGATGCGATTCATGAAGAAACAGTCCGTCAGGCTGACCGCCTAGCAACTCGGGGGCTAGATGCTGAGTTTATCGCAGACTCACCTAAAGTTCAATCCGCTATGGAAGCGACGCTTGAATTGTCACAAGTGGTTAAGGCAGTTAAAGCTGCTGAAAAAGCCAGCACAGGTGATTTAAGCCAAGAAGATAAAGATGCGATTATTGAAGAAGCTAAAAATGAAATTGCTGAAAGAAAATTGATCGACCTCGAAGGGGATATTGGTCCTGCAGCCGAAGCTGAAACTCTGACGCAAAATCAAAGTAAAGTCATCAAAGAAGTTTCAAAATACTTGACCCTAATTACACAAGATATGGGTGTGCCTGCATCAGTTTCAGCCCAAAATGATGGTAATCTAATTATTTTCAACCTCAAATCGACACAAGATGGTTTATTGATCGGCAAGCATGGCAAAATTCTTCAGGCCTTGCAAGTTCTAGCTAAGGCTTATGCTAATAGTTTGACGGAAGAACGTGTCATTCTAGCGATTAATGTTGGGGATTATCACGAAAAACGTAAAGTCTATATCACGAGCCTTGCCCATCATGCAGCTAAGCGTGCACGTAATGGCGAAACGGTTTATATCAATGATTTACAAAGTAACGAACGTAAAATCGTTCATGCCATTATTTCTCGGGAACCAGGCGTTAACAGCCGTTCTATCGGACGCGATAGTGGTCGATATATCATTGTCACAAAAGAAAATTGAGATAAAACTTTAGAATACCTTGACAAATATCGATAAAAACGATAGAATATTATGGTATGTTTAGTAACTGATCAAAAGCCTAGGCTAGACATAAGATCGCCGGTTTACCGGTTATCAAAAATTCTGTACAGGAGGAAGAAACATCATGAAACGCACTTTTCAACCAAGTAAACGTAAACGTCAAAAAACACACGGTTTCCGTAAACGTATGTCTACTAAAAACGGCCGTCGTGTCGTTGCTAGCCGTCGTCGTAAAGGACGCGCAGTTTTGACTGCATAAAATACGATAAAAAGAACATAGTTACTCGAGCCTATGTTTTTTTTGTTGTCTTTTTTAGGTTTAAGGCTAGATTGTGACTCGATTTGAAAGTAGAACTTTTTAAATAAACTTAATAAAATTAAAAGATATATAGTTTTTGTGAGCATATTTACTTGACTTTTGTTACAATGGTATTGGAAACGATTACACATAAAGAAAGGCTCTTACCATGAAAAAAATTCAAATCGCCAATACGGACATGACGGCTAGCCAAATCATTTTAGGGTGTATGCGAATCAACGAAGCAGGTAAAAATCCTGTTGAGACGATTCAGACAGCCTATGATCATGGCATTAACTTCTTTGATCATGCTGATATCTATGGTGCTGGTGAATGTGAAACGATTTTCGCTCAAGCGTTGAAAGAAACCAGTATCTCACGTTCAGACATTTATCTGCAATCTAAAGTTGGGATTAAACCAGGGATTGCTTTTGACTTTTCAAAACAACATATCATTGAAGCGGTAGAAGGCTCATTAAAACGTCTAGATACTGATTATCTCGATGCACTCCTTTTACACCGGCCAGATACTTTGGTTGAGCCTGAAGAAGTTGCGGAAGCTTTTTCTCAGCTTGAAAAAGCTGGAAAAGTTCGTGCTTTTGGCGTATCCAATCAAAATCCAGGTCAGATTGAACTCCTGAAAACGGCAGTCAAACAGCCACTCAATATCAATCAACTTCAATTTGGTCTTAAACACACGGGTATGATTGATGCTGGTATCAATGTTAATATGGAAAATCAAGCTGGTCTAGTTCGTGATGGAGGTATTCTAGAGTACTCACGCATTCATGATATGACAATCCAAGCTTGGTCTCCTTTCCAATATGGCTTCTTCGAAGGTGTCTTTGTGGGGAATACCGAAAAATTCCCTGAGCTTAACGCTAGATTGCTGGAGCTTGCGGATCAATACAAGGTGACGCCATCAGGTATCGCTGCTGCCTTCATCAATCGCCACCCAGCTAAGATGCAAACGATTCTTGGTACCATGACACCATCTCGGATTATTGAGGCGACAGAGGCTGCTGATATCGTCTTAACACGTGAAGAATGGTATAGCTTATACATGGCAGCAGGGAATATCTTGCCATAAGACTAGAAAATGCTAGAGGATTTCCGGTATAAAGGGAAAAATCAGCATTTTCTTTATTTTACAGTAAGATAAATCGTTAAAACGATGACTATTGTTTGAATTTTAAGCAAAAATAACTTATAATGAAACTAACTCAATAAAATACAGAAGTGAGGTGACAGATATGAGTTTTACAGATGAAACGGTTCGTTTCGAGTTTGATGACTCGAGCAAAAAAGAAATTGGCGAAACACTTGTCAGTGTCTACAAGTCTCTCGGTGAAAAAGGATACAATCCGATTAACCAAATGGTCGGTTATGTCTTATCCGGCGATCCAGCTTATATTCCGCGCCATAACGATGCTAGAAACAAAATCCGTCGTTTTGACCGCGATGATATCGTTGAAGAATTAATTAAAAATTACCTTAAGGATCAAGGTGTCGCACTTTGATGCAACGTTTAATGGGATTAGATGTCGGTAGTGTGACTGTCGGCGTAGCCGTAAGCGATTTGTTAGGCTATACAGCTCAGCCTGTTGAGACGATTCGGATCAATGAAGCAAAGGCAGATTATGGGTTTGAACGTTTGGCAGAGCTCGTCAAGGCATATCAACCTGCTAAATTTGTCCTGGGCTTACCTAAGCACATGAACAATGACGAAGGAATTCGAGCGCAAGCTAGTCGCCATTATGGTGATTTGTTGTTTGAAAAATTCGGCATTCCTGTTGACTATCAAGATGAGCGGCTCACAACAGCTCAGGCAGAGAAAATTTTAATTCAAGGCCACACACGTCGTGAAAATCGCAAAAAATATATTGATAAGTTAGCAGCCGTGCTGATTTTACAAAACTATCTTGATAGCCATACTTTATAAACTAGATTACGGAGTAAAAAATGACTGAACATACACACCATCATGACCACGATCACGAACATGAGCAAGAATTTATCACTTTGGTAGATGATCATGGCAATGAAACTTTGTTTGAAATTCTTTTGACAATCGACGGTCAAGAAGAATTTGGTAAAAACTATGTCTTAGTCGTACCAGCTGGTGCGGAAGAAGACGAGAATGGTGAAGTTGAAATCCAAGCTTACGCTTACACACAAAATGAAGATGGTACTGAAGGTGACCTCTTACCAATCCCTGAAGATGCTGATGCAGAATGGGATATGATTGAAGAAGTCTTCAATACTTTTGTTGAAGAACAAGACTAAATCACTAAAAAACTCTGGAAGCACACCTACCTGCAAAACAGGATTGGGTTGGCTTTCAGAGTTTTTTTGGTATTTTAAAAGATAGATAGAGGTTTAGACGTCATTAGCTTCGGCATCAGTCATAATGGTCATATGATCGAGTTTTTTGACATCCGGTAAGAGCAGACTCACGATATTGCCGACAAAGATACTGCCACCAGCAAGGATGAGGAGAGGTGGGATGCCTATCGTTTCAGCAAGTGGTGCCGCAAAAATCAAGCCAATGGGACTAGCGAGAGAGATCAAGGCTTGTGTAATGCCCATGACACGTCCAGTTTGACTAGCGGGGAAAGCCTGCTGGATGATTGAAGTAAAGAGTCCATTTGCTGCCATAAAGCCAATACCACCAGGAAGCTGAAGTACGATGAAGAGCCAAAGTCCTTGTCGGTTATCAGGCAATAAGCCCATAAAGGAAAAAGAAATACCGGCTAAAAAATACCACATTACGCCGATCGTTAGTCGTCGTTTGGTCGTAGCAAATAAACCAATGAGCAAACCGCCAAGTAGGGAACCAATCGACCAAAAAACTTCCACTATAGAGGCATCGGAAATCGTGCCGTGAAAATAAGAAGTCGTGATCAAGGGATAAAGTGAGAAAGCAGGCCAAGAAAACATCCCGATTAAAGTCGTAATCAGTAAAAAGTGAAAAATACCTTTATGATGCCGGACGAGTTTAAAGCCTTCAGCCAGTTCGTGAAGATAAGAATTTGGATTTTCCAGGTGATCAAAACTTGGTATTCTCGTTATCAGAACTGTGATGGTCGCAATAATCGCACCAGCAACATCCATGAGCATGATTTGTGAAATAGGCATAAAGCCATAAAAAAAGGCGCCGATAGCTGGTGTAATAATCATTGAAGCACTATTAAAGGCACCGTTTAGACCGCTGATTTTAGGAACAAATGATTCAGGAACAAGTGTTGGGATGATAGATTGGGCGGTAGGTGTTTGGACGGCACCAGCAAGACTTCTGATAAACGTGGCGACGCCTAATAACCAAAAAGGTAATGGACCGCCCTGGCCATAAATAGCTAGAATAATCGCGGCAAGTGCCACTAACCAATCGCCTGATAGCAAAAGAATTTTCTTATTTAGGCGATCAATTAAAGGGCCCACCAAGGGCGCAACGATGATGCCAGGAATAAAAGCAATTAACATATACATGGCAAGAAGTGTCGGGCTTTTAGAGATATCGGTAATGTACCAGACCAAAGCGTACTGGGCAATCATACTCGTAAAAAAAGATAATTGTTGCCCGACAAACAGGGTAAAGAAATTATTTTTCCATTTATTTTTCATATACTATAAATTTTATCAAAATATTGCCAAGTCCGGAATATCTTTTATTATTTAAATAAAACAGTTTATATACAGATGAAACGAGGTGAAAAAGATCAGATGTGTCAGGATGGTCCCTGTTAACGTGTTTTATCCGATGTTAAAAAGTGTTCTTGGTTATCGGGATTTAGCTTGACAAATAACCACGGAAGTAGTAAACTAACGTTAGTTTCTTAAAAACTAACGAGGTGCATATGACAATCAAAAATAAACTAACGATAATGCGAGAGCAATCTGGCTTTAGTCAAGCAGAGGTCGCCAGAAAAATCGGCGTTTCTAAGCCAACATACTGGGCTTGGGAGAAAGGGAATGCCAAGCCTAAAGCAGAAAGTCTTAAAAAACTGGCAGTATTATATGACATAAATTTGGACGAACTAACGGAAAAAATTAACGAGAAAGTAGCGACACCTATGACAACATTTGAAAAATCTCAAAAACTTGACCATGTTGCTTATGATATTCGGGGCCCAGTCTTGGACGAAGCGAATCGTATGCGGGCGAATGGTGAGAAAATTTTACGTCTCAATACTGGTAATCCAGCTGAATTTGGCTTTACAGCGCCTGATGAAGTGATTCGTGACTTAATCATGAATGCGCGTGATAGTGAGGGCTATTCAGACAGTAAAGGGATCTTTAGCGCGCGTAAAGCGATTATGCAGTATTGCCAAGTCCTAGGTTTTCCAAATGTTGACGTTGATGACATTTACACCGGTAATGGTGTGAGTGAACTCATTTCTATGTCCATGAATGGTCTATTAAACACTGGAGATGAAGTTCTAGTCCCAATGCCAGACTATCCCCTTTGGACGGCATCAATTAGCTTGGCCGGTGGTCATGCGGTGCACTATCTTTGTGATGAATCAGCAGAGTGGTATCCAGATATTGATGATATCAAGTCAAAAATCACGTCTAATACGAAGGCGATTGTCATCATCAACCCCAATAATCCAACAGGTGCTGTTTATCCACGTGAGGTTTTGTTAGACATCGTTGAAATCGCACGTCAGAATGATTTGATTATCTTCTCGGATGAGATTTATGATCGTATCATTATGGATGGCATTAAACATGTCCCAATCGCGACTTTGGCACCAGATTTGTTTGTCGTGACCATGAATGGCTTATCAAAATCACACCGAGTGGCTGGTTTCCGTGTGGGTTGGATGATACTTTCAGGGGATAAGAGACGGGCTCAGGGCTATATTGAAGGCTTAAATATGCTAGCTAATATGCGTTTATGTTCAAATGTGTTGGCACAACAAGTCGTTCAAACATCGTTAGGTGGCACGCAGTCTGTTGATGAGTTATTGCTACCAGGTGGTCGTATCTATGAACAACGCGAATTTATCTATAAAGCTATGAATGAAATTCCAGGGATTTCAGCGGTGAAACCTAAGGCAGCTTTCTATATCTTTCCTAAAATCGATACAGCTATGTATAATATTCATGATGATGAACAATTTGTTTTAGATTTCCTCAAACAAGAAAAAGTCATGTTGGTTCATGGTCGTGGATTTAACTGGAAAGATCCAGACCATTTTCGAATCGTTTATATGCCACGTGTCGATGAATTAGCTCAGATTCAGGAGAAAATGACTCGTTTCTTGTCTAAATATCGCCAGTAAATTGTTTCAAAATAGAAAACAATAAATAATTTTCTGAATATTGTTGTATTTCTGATTTGTTATTGTTATAATAAAGCTATAGAAACTTTTAAAAATAGGAGAAGTATGACTACTTTATTAGAAAAAACAAGAAGAATCACGGCGATTTTGCAAGAAGGACTCAATAATTCTAGCGAAGAATTACCGTACAATGGCTTATCAGAACGCTTATCAGCGGTAATTGATTGTAACTCTGTTGTCATCGATGGCAAGGGTGTTGTGCTTGGCTATGCCATGCCATACAAGACAAACAACGACCGTGTTGAAGCGATGTTTGATGAACGCAAGTTATCAGATGAGTACGTTCAAGTCGCATCACGTACTTATGATACTGAAGCTAACTTACCTGCAGATGCGATGCTATCACTTTATCCACAAGAAGTTGTCAAAGATCACCCGCATGGTAAAACAACAGTTGCACCGATTTATGGTAGTGGCTTGCGTTTAGGAACATTTATCATCTGGCGCAATGAAGAAGCGTTTAGTGATGATGATCTTGTCTTGGTTGAATTGGCAACAACAGTTATCGGGATTCAATTGTCAAATCTTCAAATCGAGAAGATGGAAGAAAACATCCGTAAGGCGGCAGCAGTTAATATGGCAGTTAGCACACTTTCTTATTCTGAAATGAAAGCTGTTAAAGCGATTCTTGAAGAATTAGGTGGTATCGAAGGCCGTTTGACAGCTTCAGTAATTGCTGATAAAATTGGTATTACACGTTCAGTGATCGTGAATGCTCTTCGTAAGCTAGAGTCAGCTGGGATTATCGAATCTCGTTCACTTGGCATGAAGGGAACTTACCTTAAAGTTGTCAATTCAGGTATTTATGAAAAACTTGAAGGTCGCAACTTTTAATAAATAGGAGTAAGCAGAATCAAATCAGTTAAGAGAGCGCTTGAAGCTGGGAATAGCGCCTGATGATTCTGGTGAAGAACACTATTTTATACGCGTTTAACTCTAAAAAGTGTTAGTTTTTAGGGTTAAACGCGTATACTACAATTAAATAAAGCATAATAAGGTTGTCTTTTGACAACGAATTAAGGTGGCACCACGAATTTCGTCCTTTTCTGACGATCTTTGGGTGCTATTTTTTGTTAAGTTTCTATAGGTCAATTGCTTAAACAGTGGTCTAGTGTCTAATGGTGATAGCAAAAACATCGTTGTACTAGGGTCATACACTATTGTCTCAAATGACTAAAAAAATCTAAATTTTAAGATAGATCAAAGCTCGCCTATGGTAAAATAGGTTAAGCACGATAACAAGTAGAGGAAAAATATGAGAACAAAAACAATTGAAACAATCTCGAAGCAGGGCGAAACCGTGACGGTAAAAGGGTGGGTCAACTCACGTCGTGACCACGGTGGGGTTATTTTTATTGACTTGCGTGACTTTTCTGGTCTTTTGCAAGTCGTGATTCAACCTGAAAAAGTTGCAAATTTTTCGGCTGCGGAACATTTGCGTGATGAATATGCCATTTCAGTCACAGGGACGATTCGTCCGCGTGGTGAAGGCCTTGCCAACCCTAATTTGGCGACGGGTGAGATTGAGTTAGTCGCAGATGAACTGACGATTTTGAATGCATCTCAGCCCTTGCCAATTTCACTCAATGAAAGTAATAAATCAAGCGAAGATTTGCGTTTGAAATACCGTTATTTGGATTTGCGTCGTCCTAAAATGCAAGAAACCTTGAAACAACGAGCGAAATATTTATCATTTATCCGCCGTTTCATGGAAGACCAAGACTTTTTGGAAGTGCAAACGCCGATTTTGGCTAATTCTTCACCAGAAGGTGCGCGTGACTTCTTAATCCCAAGTCGTATCCATTCTGGTAAATTCTATGCCTTGCCACAAGCACCTCAACAGTTTAAACAGTTGCTCATGGTCGGTGGTATTGATAAATACTATCAAATCGCGCCATGTTTCCGTGATGAAGATCCACGTGCGGACAGACTTTATGGTGATTTCTACCAGCTTGACTTAGAGCGCGCCTTTGTAGAAGATGGTGAAGAAATTCGGACTGAAATGGAAGTCTTGATCCAAAATCTGGTTAAAGATTTCGCGGGTAAAACACTTGTTTCAGAAGAAATCCCACGTATTTCCTACGAAGATGCCATGAACATCTATGGTAGCGATAAACCTGACTTGCGCTTTGGCATGACCTTGGTTGACTTGGATGAAACGCTTGCAACGACTGATTTTGCTGTCTTTAAAAATGCTAAAAAAGTTAAAGCGATTTGTGTTAAAGGTGCGGCTAGTTTGTCACGCTCACAAATTGATGCCTTCACAGAGATTGCAAAAAAAGAAGGCGCCGGCGGTTTGGCTTACTTGACTTACGTTGATGGCGGCATCAAATCACCGATTGCTAAATTCTTGACAGAAGCTGAACTGGCTGAAATTACAGCCAAAACGGGTGCTGAAGATGGCGATATCGTCTTCTTTGGTGCGGGTAAACCTGCCATCGTTAACCGTGTACTCGGTCGGATGCGTAATGAATTTGCGGATTTCTACGACCTTAAAGATAAAAATAAAGTAGCACTTTGCTGGGTTGTTGATTTTCCATTTTACGAATACGACGAACAAAATCGCAAAGTTGACTTTGGTCATAACCCATTCTCATTGCCAAAAGGCGGCGTTCAAACGCTTGAGGCAGCGAAAACAGATGCAGATAAGTTGGCGATTAAGGCAGACCAATATGACATGGTCATGAATGGTTATGAAATTTGTTCAGGTGCTGTTCGTAACTATAATCCAGAAGTGATGTATAAAGCTTTTGAAGTGATTGGGTATGACAAGTATTTTGTTGAGCAAAAATTTGGGGCTATGTTAGAAGCCTTCAAATTTGGTGCGCCACCACATGCTGGATGTGCCTTTGGTCTTGAGCGTATCTTCATGGTCTTGACTGGTGAAGAGAACATCCGCGAAGTTGTTGCCTTTCCGAAAAGTGCGGCTGGCGTTGACTTGATGATGGATTCACCGAGCGATGTTGACCCGAAACAATTAAACGAATTGAAATTAGTTTTGGATATTGATTTTGACTAAAAGTGTCAAAAACTGATATAATATACTCAATTAACCAAATAAAACAAACATTTTTGGGCTATTTTCCGCCACTTCATCGTTGATAAGTCTTGCCGTTCACCTGTACGTCTTCGCCTTATCGCATCTGGCATTGAAGTTGTCGCTTTAGCGACTTACGGAAAAGCTATGGGTAATGTGGCTTGGCGATTTTATCGCTTAGCCGTTGACCGAATTGGCAAAAAAATAGCTCAAAAATTTGTTCCTTTTCTTGAGTTAAATGAGTATGAAACATGAAATTATAGGTTTGATTCCCGAAAAAAACAGAGGAGAAATCAATGGAAATCACAAAAGATGACGTGAAACACGTTGCGAATTTGTCAAAATTAGCCTTTGATGAAGCAGAAACTGCTGAATTTGCTGGCACATTGACAAAAATCGTTGATATGTTTATGAAATTAGAAGAAGTAGATACAACAGGTGTCCCATTTACATCAAATGTGGCAGATAATATCAATGCTTGGCGTGAAGACGTTGCGGTTGCAGGATGGGATCGTGACGAATTGTTCAAAAACGTGCCAGAAGCTGAAGATGGCTTTATTAAAGTACCCGCAATTATGGAGGATAACTAAGCATGACAACGATTAAAGCACTCCATGATAAACTGGTCAATAAAGAAATTTCAGCAGTTGAGCTTGCCAAAGCAACACTGAAGGATATCAAAGATCGTGAAGGGAAAGTTGACAGCTTTATCACGATTACAGAAGAAGCCGCGCTTGCACAGGCTGCTGCCATTGACGAACGTGGGATTGATGCTTCAAACCCAGTGTCTGGTATTCCGATTGCTGTGAAAGACAATATCTCAACTAAAGGGATTTTGACGACAGCAGCATCAAAAATGCTCTATAACTATGAGCCTGTTTTTGATGCGACTTCTGTCGAGAAATTATATGCCAACGACATGATTATCGTTGGTAAAACCAACATGGATGAGTTTGCCATGGGTGGGTCAACTGAAAATTCAGCTTTCAAACCAACGAAAAATGCTTGGGATGAAACCAAAGTACCTGGTGGGTCATCAGGTGGTTCTGCAACAGCTGTTGCGGCTAATCAAGTCTTGCTCTCACTAGGTTCTGATACGGGTGGCTCAATCCGTCAACCTGCATCATTCAATGGTGTGGTTGGTCTCAAACCAACTTATGGTCGTATTTCGCGCTTTGGTTTGATTGCCTTTGGCTCATCACTTGACCAAATCGGACCATTTTCACAAAATGTTGAAGATAACGCCCTCTTGCTCAACGCTGTGTCAGGTTACGATCCAAAAGATTCAACCTCTTCAAAAGTTGCAGTGCCTGATTTCACATCTAAAATCGGTCAAGATGTTAAAGGCTTGAAGATTGCCTTGCCAAAAGAATATTTAGGTGAAGGGATCGATCCTCAGGTAAAAGAACAAGTCTTAGCTGCGGCTAAACACTTTGAAAAACTTGGGGCAATCGTTGAAGAAGTAAGTTTGCCACATAGCAAATATGGCGTGGCTGTTTACTACATCATCGCCTCATCAGAAGCTAGCTCAAACTTGCAACGTTTTGACGGGATCCGTTATGGTTTCCGTGCAGAAGATGCGGTTGACTTAGAAGATATTTACGTTAAAACACGCTCGCAAGGTTTCGGTGAAGAAGTGAAACGTCGCATTATGCTTGGGACATTTAGCTTATCATCTGGTTACTACGATGCTTACTTCAAAAAAGCTGGACAAGTTCGGACTTTGATCATGCAAGACTTCCAAAAAGTCTTTGAAAACTATGACCTCATCATCGGCCCAACAGCACCGACTGTTGCCTATGATTTAGATACACAAGGTCATGATCCAGTTGCCATGTATTTGGCTGACTTGTTGACAATTCCTGTCAATTTAGCTGGTTTACCTGGTATTTCAATTCCTGCAGGTCAAGTTGAAGGCTTGCCAGTAGGTTTGCAAATCATTGGTAAGGCCTTTGATGAAGCAACGATTTACCAAGCAGCAGCAGCTTTTGAAGCGACGACTGATTTCCATAAAAATAAGCCAGTCATTTTTGGTGCCTAAATATGTCAGTTGACCAATTGATTAAGCGGTTGAATGCGATTGCTGATGCAGGTTTGATTTATGGCAAGAATGCCTTTGATTTGGAACGCTATCAGGATATCAAAAGTGTCTTGCGTGACTTAACAGGCGATTTGTCAGATTTAACGCCAGCAGAACTTAGTGATTTATTTTTGCCGACTAGCCATTATCCAACACCTATGATTGATGTCCGAGCCTTTGTCAAAAACGAAACTGGCCATGTCTTGCTTGTTCGTGATCAAGCAAAAGGGGAATGGGCCTTACCTGGTGGATATGGTGAAATTGGTTTTTCACCTAGCGAGAATGTTCTTAAAGAGTTAGTAGAAGAAGCAGGTGTCACAGGTGAAGTTGTTCGCTTGCTAGCTGTTTTTGACACGAATAAGTGGCAGCCGCAAGGACGCCAGTATTATAAGCTTGTCTTTGAATGTCGTGCTTTAAGTCAAGACTTTAAAGTGAATAGTGAAACGTCAGAAATCGGTTATTTTAACTTGGAGACCTTAACTGTTCCCTTGTCTGAAAAGCGTAACACACGCTCACAACTGAACTTGCTAGATGAACTATCTCAGACAGGTAACCAATACATCGATTAGGCATTGATCCGAATAATAAATGGAGAAAAATAAATGAATTTTGAAACAGTCATTGGACTTGAAGTCCATGTCGAGTTGAACACCAACTCGAAAATTTTCTCACCAGCGCCTGCGCACTTTGGTGCAGGACCAAATGAGAATACCAATATTGTCGATTGGAGTTTTCCAGGTGTTTTACCTGTCATGAATAAAGGTGTCATCGAGTCTGGGATTAAAGCAGCGCTTGCTTTAAACATGGATATCCACCAAAACATGCACTTCGACCGTAAGAACTATTTCTACCCGGATAATCCCAAAGCCTACCAAATTTCACAATTTGATGAGCCGATTGGTTATAACGGGTCGATCGAAATCGAGTTGGAAGACGGGACTAAGAAGACACTTCGGATTGAACGTGCCCACTTAGAAGAAGATGCAGGAAAAAACACACACGGTACAGACGGTTACTCTTACGTCGATTTAAACCGTCAAGGTGTCCCTTTGATTGAAATCGTATCAGAAGCCGACATGCGCTCACCTGAGGAAGCATACGCTTACTTGACTGCAATTAAGGAAATTATCCAGTACACAGGCATTTCTGATGTGAAGATGGAAGAAGGCTCAATGCGTTGTGATGCCAACATTTCTCTACGTCCTTATGGTCAAGAAGAGTTTGGTGTAAAAACTGAGTTGAAAAACTTGAATTCCTTTAACTTTGTCCGCAAAGGTTTGGAATATGAAGTGGCGCGTCAAGCTAAAGTTTTGCGCTCTGGCGGTGTGATCCAGCAAGAAACACGTCGTTATGATGAAAAAACAGGCGAGACGACTTTGATGCGTGTCAAAGAAGGCTCGTCAGATTACCGTTACTTCCCAGAACCTGACCTACCACGTTTTGAGATTTCAGATGAGTGGATCGAAGAAGTTCGGGCGACCTTGCCAGAGTTTCCGAAAGCACGTCGTGCGAAATATGTGGCTGAGCTAGGGCTTTCTGACTACGATGCGGCGCAAATCACAGCAGCAAAAGACACGGCTGATTTCTTCGAATCCGCAGTTAATGCGGGTGCGGATGCGAAATTGGCATCTAACTGGTTGCAAGGTGAAGTCGCACAATACCTTAACGCTGAGGGTAAAAAGCTTTCAGAAATTGGTTTAACACCAGAAAACTTGACTGAAATGCTCAAGCTCATCGCTGACGGCACGATTTCATCAAAAATTGCCAAGAAAGTTTTCGTTGAATTGGCGAAAAATGGCGGTTCTGCTGAAGCCTTCGTTAAGAAAGCTGGCTTGATTCAAATCTCAGACCCTGCTGTTTTGGTACCAATCATTACAGACGTCTTGGCTAAGAATGAAAAAGCTGTCAACGACTATAAAGGTGGCAACAAAAATTCTGCCAAAGCCTTAATTGGTCAACTTATGAAAGCAACTAAAGGACAAGCCAATCCACAAGTTGTTCAAGAGTTGTTGTACGCTGAACTAGATAAATAAATATCATAATCATCTTGTATATTTTTTAAGATGAAAAAAGAGAGACTGACTCAGATCATACAATTTGAGTCGGTTTTTCTTTATAAAAAAGTTTGAATGTGGTATGATGAGGAGATGGCTTTAAGATAGTCTGCTTGTTTCATCAAATAAGTCGCTATCCGCTAGAATAATAAGCTAGGATAAAAACAAGGAGGTTCAAAAAGAAGCATGATGACAGATAAGACAAACGAAAAAATATCGCCTAAGTTAATTGCGGCGATTTTAGCAACAGGTATTCTTAATTTTGCCGGTATTACAGTTGAAACGGCGATGAATATCACCTTTCCGATTTTGATCGAGCAATTTAATATTGGCATTTCAACCGTTCAGTGGATGACGACGCTCTATTTATTAGTCGTCGCAGCAACTGTTCCAATTTCTTCGTTTTTGAAACGTCGCTTCACACTTAAAAAATTATTTATCGTCGCTAATATCTGCTTTATAGCGGGGGTAGTGATGGATATTATAGCACCAAGTTTCTCGATTTTATTATTAGGGCGCTTTGCCCAAGGCGTTGGGACGGGGATTGCCTTGCCTTTGATGTTTAACATCATCTTGGAGCAAGTCCCACGTCAAAAATTAGGAACCATGATTGGTCTTGGAACCTTGATTACAGCTGTTGCCCCAACAGTCGGACCTACTTTTGGTGGTGTGATGGCAAGTTCACTCGGTTGGCGTTATATTTTTATCTGTCTCCTTCCGATCTTGATTTTCTCTTTTATCTTAGGGATCATGACCATTGAGCAAAAAACGGCACCGCAGAAGATTAAGTTAGATGTAATCAGCTTTGTCGCGATCGTTGTGACACTGGTTGGTTTTATATACAGTCTTAGTAATATAAGTAGTATGCCGTTTGTTAGCCTGCACGTTTTAGGCGCATTTGTGATGGGGGCGATCGGGCTCGGCCTCTTTATTTATCGCTCTAGTCGTCAAACCAGTCCTTTGATCAATCTGGATGTTTTCAAAAACGTTTCCTTTGATGGGCACGCGATCAGTTCTTTTATCTTGCTAGCTTCTTTATTAGGTTTGAATCTTGTGCTACCTAACTATATCCAGTTAGTCAATGGAGACTCAGCTGTTGCAGCAGGACTAGCAGTCTTGCCGGGCACGATTTTGAATGCGGTCTGCGTTTCCTTTAGTGGTCGTATTTACGATGCTATTGGTGCAGCTAAACCGATTTTATTTGGGACTGCCTTATCAATTATCTCTTTGGTTCTTTTCTGTTTGATGAGTGGCAACTTGACTAATCTCACGATTTCAATTCTATTTGCTGTCTATTGTATCGGCTTTGGTTTGACTTCAGGGAATGTCTTGACAAATGGTCTAGCACAGTTACCCAAGGACTTACAGACAGATGGTAATGCAGCCATTATGACCCTGCAACAATTTGCAGGCGCTTTTGGGACATCCATTACGGCCATTATCATCGCTTTCAGTCAAAAATCAGCCATTTCCAAAGTCATCGGTACCCAACACGGGTCACGAAATGCCTTAATTCTTTTCTTGATGATGGCTGCTCTGGAGTTTGCGATTTTGTACTTTGTGATTAAAGTTTATCGACAAGATAAAACAAAAGCCTAATGTTCAAATAATGGTCAAAGAACGCTCGAAAGAGAGTTCTTTTTTAGCATCATCTGTTAATGAAAGCGCTATTTTGAAAACAGTAAATTCGATATTTTTTTGTTAAAATAAAAGCAAAGTCGTTAGTAAATCATTAGCAGGAGGATAAGACATGACAAGTCAAGCAGAGAAAATCAGAGAGTCGTTCAAGAATCATAAATGGGAACCTAGCCGCCATTTTATGGACTTCCATATCGCAGGCTTCGCCTATTATGATGGCTTGGATGTTATTGACCAGTTAATTTTAGGCCAGCAAGTCAGCTTAATCGTAGAGGCAGATAACCCACATGATCCAGAAGCAGTTGCCATCTATTTTAAAGATATAAAATTGGGTTATGTGCCTAGTGCTAAAAATATTTTACTGAGCAATCTCTTATATTATGGTCACAGCGCTATTTTCGAATCTCGCATTCAATTTGTCAATAAAGAAAGTCATCCTGAACGCCAATTTCGTGTGGTCGTCAAAATCAAGGACAATCGACAGTAAGTTAATTTGTGTAAATTCTAAAGCGGACATCGGAGAGATGTCCGTTTTTGTGTTAAAATAGAGACATGACAACTACAGAAAAAAAACTACTATTAATAGACGGCTCATCCATTGCTTTTCGGGCCTTTTTTGCGCTTTACACGCAGATTGACCGCTTTGTTGCGCCATCTGGTTTGCACACTAATGCGATTTTTGCCTTCCATACCATGTTGCGCAACGTCTTGGATTCAGTCCAACCCACACACGTGCTCGTCGCTTTTGATGCTGGTAAAACGACGTTTCGGACGGAAATGTACGCTGACTATAAAGGTGGGCGTGCGAAAACGCCCGATGAATTCAGAGAGCAGATGCCATTTATCAAAGAAATGCTAGAGGCCCAAGGGATTAAGCACTATGAACTAGCTAACTATGAGGCTGATGATATCATCGGAACTCTGGCGACCCAGGCCGAAAATGGTGGCTTTGATGCGGTAACGGTTGTTTCAGGCGATCGAGATTTGACCCAGCTGACCACAGATAAAACGACGGTGGAAATCACGATTAAGGGTGTGGCTGAACTTGAAACCTACACGCCGGCTTACCTGAAAGAAAAACTAGGCTTAACAACGGCACAATTTATCGACTTGAAGGCCCTCATGGGTGATAAGTCAGATAATATCCCTGGCGTAACCAAAATCGGTGAAAAAACCGGGATCAAATTACTGTTAGAATACGGCTCGCTCCAAGGCATTTATGATCATGTCGATGGCATGAAAACGTCTAAAATGAAAGAAAACTTGATCAATGATCGTGAGCAAGCTTTCTTGTCAAAAGAACTGGCAACGATTGATCTGGATTCACCAATCGAAATCCAACTGGACGATACGATTTTCCAAGGCGCTGACTATGACAGACTCAAGAAATTTTATCAAGAGATGGGTTTTCAGAAATTTTTGGAAGACCTCGAAGGTGTGACTGAAAAGGTAATCGAAGAACTGGCCTTTACAGTTGTTGAAGACGCTGTGACGCTTGACATGTTTCATGATGATCAATTTTTCTATCTGGAAATTCTGGGTGAGGATTACCAACGTGAACCGATTATTGGTTTTGCTTGGGGTGATGACAAGACGATTTATGTCTCAAAAAACGTCGATCTACTCAAAGACTTCCATTTCCCTAAAAACACCTTTGATTTCAAGAAAAACAAGGTCTTACTAGGCCGCCATGGCATCGACTATCCGCTGGTTGCATTTGATACCATGCTTGCCAAATACCTCTATTCGACGATTGAAAATAATAAAATTTCAACGATTGCAGATTTATTTGGTCTGAATTTACCAGACGATGATGTGGTCTATGGTAAAGGCGCTAAGCGTGCGGTGCCATTTGATGATGTCCTTTATGATCATCTCGCTCGAAAAGTAGATATCCTTGTCAAAACAAAAGCAGCCTTGCTTGATAAGCTACGAGAAAATGATCAGGAAAAACTCCTATCGGATATGGAGTTACCGCTCGCCAATGTCCTTGCCAAGATGGAAATGGCAGGCATTAAAGTGTCAGGCGGTGTCCTAAGTGAAATCGGCTTGGAAAATGAAAAAGTCATTGCTGATTTGACGGCAGAAATTTACGAGCTTGCAGGTGAGACCTTCAATATCAACTCACCGAAACAACTAGGTGTCATTCTATTTGAAAAAATGCAGCTACCGGTCATTAAGAAAACCAAAACAGGTTATTCAACGGCTGTTGACGTCCTGGAACAGTTAGCACCCCAAGCACCAATCGTTGATAAGATTTTGAAGTTCCGTCAAATTTCTAAAATCCAGTCAACCTATGTTACAGGTTTGCTCGGTGAGATTATGGCTGATGGCAAGATTCATACGCGCTATATTCAGGATTTGACCCAAACGGGTCGTCTGTCAAGTGTGCAGCCCAATCTCCAAAATATTCCAGTTCGATTGGCTGAAGGTCGTAAGATTCGCAAGGCTTTCTTACCTGAAAAATCAGAGTCAGTTTTACTATCAAGTGACTATTCACAGATTGAATTACGGGTTCTTGCCCACATTTCAGGGGATGAACATTTGATTGCGGCCTTTAACGATGGTGCTGACATCCATACGGCAACGGCGATGCGCGTGTTTGGTATTGAGAAACCAGAAGATGTGACGCCAAATGACCGTCGTAATGCCAAAGCCGTTAACTTCGGTGTTGTCTACGGTATTTCTGATTTCGGTCTGTCTAATAATCTGGGGATTACTAGAAAAGCTGCCAAAACGTATATTGACACGTATTTTGAGCGTTATCCTGATATTAAAAAATATATGGAAGACATCGTTAGAAGTGCTAAGGATAAAGGATATGTCGAAACCCTCTATCACAGAAGACGTAATCTACCAGAAATCAATGCAAGAAACTTCTCTGTCCGTTCATTCGCAGAGCGTACAGCTATTAACAGCCCCATTCAAGGATCAGCAGCTGATATCTTGAAAGTGGCCATGATCAACCTTGATCGCGCCTTAGCAGCAGGTGGCTACCAAGCCAAAATGTTGCTACAAGTACACGATGAAATCGTATTGGATGTCCCACATGATGAACTAGATGCGATTAAAGCCTTGGTTAAAACAACCATGGAAGAAGCAATCGACCTAAAAGTCCCACTCTTAGTTGATGAAAATAGTGGCAAGACTTGGTATGAAGCGAAATAAATCAGATGACTATGATCTGATTAAAACGAAAGAAAAGTGAGCTTTTGAAAGCTTGCTTTTTTTTATGAGTTAAAACTTTACAAGCAGGTACTTAATTGGTACAATGAACCTGTCTGCGCCTTAAAAAATGGCAGCGCTTACTTTTAGCAAGATAGAAAATATGTTATTATTTCATTGTTTCAGCAGGAATTAGTAGGAGAATTTATGGATAGTATTAAATGGGTCTGGCAATATGCCAAGATCTACAAGTGGCGTATCTTTTTTGCGCTGATCTTGGTCATCATCACCTCTGCATTAGCAATTGTTTTCCCGCTTTTTGGCGGCAAATTAGTAGATCTCGTCATTGATCAAGGGAAAACCAATCTACTGGTGCCCATTTTGGCAACCATGTATGGTGTTGTCATTGCTCGGATTATCATGCGCTATACCTATCAAATTTTGTTTGAGCAGATCGGTCAGAATACACTTTATAAAATTCGTGAGGATTTGTACGTCAAACTACAAGAGATGGATTTTAGCTTCTTTAATCAAACGCGCGTTGGTGATATCATGGCTCGGATGACTGGGGATACAGATGCGATTCGGCATTTTGTTTCTTGGGTTGTCTATACCATGTTAGAAAATGCCCTGCTCTTCATCTCGGCAGTGATTATGATGGCGACGATTGATTGGCGCTTAATGTTGGCTTTACTTGTGGTGACACCGCTGATCGGCTACTTAACAACTAGAATGTCACGCCAAGCGCGTCCCTTGTTTTATGAAATTCGGGAAAGTTTTTCACGTCTGAATTCAATGGTCGAGGAAAACATCAGCGGAAATCGCGTCGTCAAAGCTTTCACCCGTGAAGGTTTTGAAATCGAAAAGTTTAATCAGCATAACGATGACTTTAGACAACGCAATATTGACTCTGCCAATGTTTCTAGAAAATTCTTACCCATCTTAGATGCCCTAGCGGGATGCTTAGCGGTGATTACGCTTGCTTTAGGTGGATATTTCGTCATCAGTGGTCAGATGACACTAGGCGATCTGGTGACGTTCAGTGGTGTCTTATGGATGCTGGATATGCCCATGCGGATGAGTGGCTGGTTGATTAATGACGTCCAACGTTTTATCGCCTCATCTTTCAAAATTCGGGATATGCTTAAGGCAGAAACACAAATTCCGGTTCAGTCGGAGAAATCTGCCAAGGATCTAAAAGGTTATGTGGCATTTGAAGATGTCTCTTTCCACTTTCCAGATGCGCCAGAGGTGGCAGCTTTATCACATATTTCATTAAAAGCTGCACCAGGTCAGACCATTGGGATTCTTGGAGAGACGGGATCTGGTAAGTCAACCTTGGTCAATTTGATTGCCCGCTTTTACGATCCAACTTCTGGCGTTGTTAAGATTGATGGGGTTGATGCTCGCAAATGGCATGTGCGGGAGTTACGCGACCATATCGCGCTCGTCATGCAGGATATCTTCTTGTTTTCTGATACCATTGAAGAAAATATTGCCTTTGGTGTGCCGGGTGCTGATCGAGATGAAGTTCGGAAAATGGCGCGAATTGCGGATGCCAATCGCTTTATTGAGCAGATGCCGGATGGCTACGATACCATTGTCGGTGAGCGTGGTGTTGGTTTGTCAGGTGGTCAGAAACAGCGGATTTCTTTGGCGCGTGCCTTGATGAAAGATCCATCGATTTTGATTTTGGACGATACAACATCAGCTGTTGATATGGAGACCGAGACCAAGATTCAGGAAGAGTTGGATAAAATTACGACGAATAAGACGACCTTTATTATCGCCCATCGGGTTTCTTCGGTTAAGGATGCTGACGAGATTATTATCATGGCGCACGGTAAGATTGTCGAGCGAGGTAATCACGAGAGTTTACTGGCGCAAAAAGGCTATTACTACGAGGTTTATAATAAGCAGCTAGGAAATTTTGATTTAGAAATGGGGGTGATGGACAATGGCTAGAAATAAATTCGATGTCGATGAAGAACTAGAAGAAGGCTTTAACGCCGCGCATTTTAAGCGACTTTTTCGATATGTCACGCCTTATAAAAAGTCTATTTTTAGGACCCTAGGCGTCATCTTTATCGCGAATATTGCGTCCATGCTAGGTCCTTTTTTCACAAAACTAGTGATTGATGATGTCATTCCTAAGAAAAATCTGGGGATGCTTTGGCTGATCACAGCGGCCTTCATTGTATCTATCATTGTTATGGGCTGGTGTATGCGTTATCGGATTAAATCGATTACCATCATTGGTCAGGATGTACTGAAGGATATGCGCTTTGATATCTTTCAGCATTTGCAAAAGCTTCCTTTTTCTTACTTTGATAGTCGGCCTCATGGGAAGATTCTCATTCGTGTGGTCAATTACATTAATTCACTGAGTGATCTCCTGTCCAATGGTTTGATTAATCTGATTTCAGATATGCTCAGTGTTATCGTGACCTTGATTTTCATGTTTGCTATTGATTTTAAACTGACCTTATATAGCTTGATTTTATTGCCGATCTTGTTCGTCTTTGTCATGGTTATTAAAAATGCCCAACGCAAGGCCTATCAAAGGTTGAGCAATAAACAGTCTAATATGAATGCCTATATTCATGAAAGCATTTCAGGGATCAAGGTTACGCAGTCATTTTCACGTGAAGACGAAAACTTTAAAATATTTTCCAAGGTGAGTCGTGCCTATCAGACTTCTTGGATGAAGGCGATTTATATCCAGTTTCTCATGTGGCCTGGGGTACAAAATATTTCTGTCATGACGACCTGTTTGATTTACTTTATGGGGATTAAAGGGATTGGTGTGGACGTTTCGACGGGAACCCTGATTGCCTTCATTGGGTATATTAATAACTTTTGGAATCCTGTCATTAATATCGGGAATTTCTATAACTCACTCATTACCGCAACAGCTTATTTAGAGCGGATTTTCGAGACCTTGGATGTCGAGCCAGACATTCAAGATGCCCCAGATGCGTTTGAGCTACCAACGATTAAGGGAGATGTCGTCTTTGATCAGGTGACCTTTGGCTATGAAACTGGAAAAGAAATTCTCAAAGCCATTTCCTTCCATGTGCAGCCAGGTGAGTCTATCGCGCTAGTTGGGCCTACCGGTGCAGGGAAAACAACCGTGATTAACCTCCTCAGCCGATTTTATGATATCAATTCAGGTGAGATTTTGATAGACGACATCGATATTCGGCGCGTGACCTTGCAATCCCTACGTAAGCAAATGGGCGTCATGCTACAGGATACCTTTATCTTCTCGGGCACCATACTGGAGAATATTCGCTACGGTAAATTAGACGCAACGGAAGAAGAGATTATCTCAGCCTCTAAGATTGTACGGGCACACGATTTCATCGTAGATTTAAAGGACGGTTACAACACCGAAGTCAAAGAGCGAGGCAGCACTTTATCGGCTGGCCAACGTCAATTGATTTCATTTGCGCGGGCGCTTTTAGCGGATCCTAAAATCTTGATCTTGGATGAAGCGACTTCCAGCATTGATACCAAAACAGAGACTTTGCTACAAGATGGATTAGACAAACTCTTGGTTGGACGAACGTCCTTTATTATCGCCCACAGACTATCAACCATCAAAAATTCTGATCGTATTTTCTATATTGACCAAGGTAGCCTGCTGGAGTCTGGTAGTCATGATGATTTGATGGCAGCAAAAGGCGCTTATTACCACTTGTATCAGTCGCAGTTTGACTTGTTACAGCGGGGTTGAAGTGGCGATTGTTTAAAATATTATGTAAGGCTTGAGTCTATCCTCAGCCTTTTTATATGCCATCTCGTTGGATATGTAAGCGTTTGCTTTTTAGTGATATATCTGTCATAATAAAACTGGATAACGTTTGGTTCTATGAGAAGTGAGGTAACAGGACTATAAAAATATATTAAGGAGTGTCGTCTTGCATGATTCAATTAAGTCATTATTAAAGCGAGAACGTAGGTTACAGTTGACACTCGTGATTGTACCTATTGTTTTTATTATTGGCAATTTATTTTTTGTTCAAAGTTATATTAGAAGCGTTGATAACATTGTTAAAGCTAATGATGTTTCTGAGCGTATTGGGACACGGACGATTGATGAACTCTGGCTTTTAGTCCATCAACAAATTACGATTTCAGACTTTAAAGCGGATAATAATATTATCAAAGTTCGGGAGCAACTTGAGAAATTGAAGCAAAAAAGTAAGACTTCACATGAGGTGATGACACTTAATATTGCTTTACGTTTGACGACTATGCTAGAGAAGCAGAGTAATGAAATTATAGAGAATCTCAAAGCAGAAGCACCAGTAGCAACTAATTTTGAACTTATGAATAGTATCAAAAACACAGTAGAGATAACAGATGATACGATTGAAAATTTTATCGGAATTGAAATTGGTCTCTCTAAAAGTAGAAGTGATAATAGTAAACGATTAGTAGTTGTCTTTCTTATCTTTGAGTCAGGTTTATTGCTTTTTAACAGCTATGCTATCAAAAAAAAATAATAGGTTAATGGTTAATGAAATTGAAAATCCAATCAATGATTTGAAAAAGATGTCAGATGCTTTAGCTCAAAATCATTTAGAGTATCGGATTCAAAATTATCCTCAAAATGAATTGGGGAAGCTAAGTGAGAGCATGAACACCATGGCAGAACAACTAAATGTGTTAATGGCTGAGAATGCGTTGAAACAATATAATCTGGCTCAAAGTGAATTAAGAACATTGCAATCACAAATTACACCACACTTCATCTACAATAGCTTAGATGCGATTATTTCACTAGCATCATTAGGTGAACTTGATTTAGTTCAAAAGATGACCTATGCCTTGTCTGATTTCTTTCGTATATCTTTGAGTAAGGGACGTGACTTTATTTTGGTTGAAAAAGAGATCCAACATATAACAGATTATTTAACGATTTTAAAAATACGTTATGGTGAAACACTAGATTATAAAATTGAAATTGATAGTACTTTGTACCATTATCAAATGTTGAAAATTATTTTACAGCCGATTGTTGAAAATGCGATTTATCATGGGACAAAATTGGTACGTCGGACAGGTATGATTGAAATAAGTGGTGAGCTAATCACTAATAACATGCATTTTTATGTAAAAGATAACGGTAAAGGAATTGAGAAAGAACACTTGGCTAAGCTGAACCATGATTTAGCTAATGGGCTGTCAAGTGAATTTAACGAAGGTTATGGCTTATTTAATGTGAATAAACGATTGTTACTTTACTATGATAACAAGGCAAAAATAACATTAGACAGTACTTATGAGGTGGGAACAATTGTGCATATTGTGATTCCGACTAACTGTATCGAAGATGAAAGACATTGAGAGTACTTGGATTCGCAAGTAACTTCGCTTGGTTGGAGCGGTAGCGTAGATCAAGTTTAAAGAATTCACGAAATGAAATCGCAGAAAGGAGATAGACTTGACAAAGTATAAGCTATATATTGTTGAAGATGAACATTTAATTCGAGAATCTTTAAAGAAGCAGATTAGAGAGCTTGAGAAAAAGTACTTGATTGAGCTAGTTGGAGAAGCAGGGGATGGGGAAATTGCTTTGCCTGAAATTCTAGCCTTGCAACCTGATATTCTATTGATAGATATTCAAATGCCATTTATGACGGGGATTGAATTATCAGCAGAGGTTAGAAAAAGTTTACCACAGATTAGTATTATTTTTATCAGTGGTTTTGATGATTTTTCTTATGCCAAAGCTGCCATCCATTTACAGGTGGTTGAATATTTATTAAAACCCATCAGAAATCACGAGCTTGAACAGACTTTGCAAAAAGTGATGAACGGTTTGGCAGAGAAAAAAGACAAGAAGCACGAGCGACATGAGCAATCTCAAGTTTTAGAGATTGAGGTTAAGAAAAATTTATATCTTAACCAGGTATTTAAAGGTGAAATCAATACAAGTCAGGCAATTTCAGATGGGGCTGATTTTGGCTGTGATATGAGGGGAAAGAAATATCAAGTCATTTTGGCTAGTAATTTTGTTAATCAAACCTTCAATGATTATGCTGCTTTTAAAGATAAATTGCATGGGCTTTTCAGTGAAAATCCAGCTTTAATTTTTTCATCTATTTCGTCTAGATATATTAAAATATTATTGTTCAATCTAACTGAAACTGAGTTGATTGAAATGGGGAATACTGTCACCACGACTTTAATATCTGCATTAGAGGCAACAAATCCGATTACTGTTGGTATTGGGAAAGTTGTGAATCGAATCAGTGAAATCCCAGCAAGTTATGAGAGCGCTCAAAATTGTTTATTATCTAATCGTCAGATTGCCAACTCAAGTTTGGGGAAATATGATGAGGTGATTCAGCCTGTTTTAGAATATATCGATCAAAATTATGCAAATTTTGATATGTCCTTGCAAGATGTGGTGAAACTTACAAATACGTCAAGCTCACGTTTTTCTACGATATTTCGTTTAGCAATGGGAAAAACCTTTATTGATTATTTAACCATGATTCGAATTGAACAGTCCAAAAAACTATTACGCGATACTAACGCATCCATTTCAGAGATTGCAACAAGGGTTGGCTATTATGATAGTAATTATTTCAGTGCTGTTTTTAAACGAAAAGAAATGATTTCGCCTAGAATTTATCGCAGCTCATTTAGAAAATAGGCTTTCTATTACGAGGAGGCCTATTTTTTCCTTAAAAAATAGGATTAAATGCTCCTAAAATAATCAGTTTTAAGAAAATATCTAAGATTTTTGAAAAAAATCAAAGAAATGTAGGAAAAGATAGGATAAAATTCTAGAAAGGTGGTAAAAATATTAAGGTAAGCGCTTCCAAAAATATTTATAATAGGTTTATAAGCTTAAAGAACTAATGATTGAAACTCTAAAAAGGAGAGTATGATGAACAAACATTTTAAGAGAGCACTAATCGGAGCAACAACTTTACTGGCAGCTGCAATGCTAGTAGGTTGTTCAAGCAAGAGTAGTGGTGGTGAAGAAGGATATGTTGGGATTTCAATGCCAACAAAGTCAGCTGAACGTTGGATTGCTGACGGAACTAATATGGTTAAACAGCTAGAAAAAGAAGGCTTTAAAACAGATCTACAATATGGTGAAGATAAGGTTGAAAATCAGGTTGCGCAAATCGAAAACATGATTACAAAAGGTGTGGATACCTTAGTTATTGCAGCGATTGATGGAACATCTTTAACAGATGTCTTGGAGAAAGCACATGAAGCGAAAATTAATGTCATTGCTTATGATCGTTTGATTATGAATAGTGAATATGTTAATTATTATGCGACGTTTGATAATTTTGGTGTCGGTGTTCTTCAAGCGTCATATATTGAGCAAAAACTAGGATTAGCTGAGGGAAAAGGGCCATTCAATATTGAAATTTTTGGCGGATCACCTGATGATAACAATGCATTAATCAACTATAACGGTGTTATGTCAGTTTTTGGTAAATATCTTGACAATAAACAGTTGGTTGTGCCTTCTGGTCAAACTAAATTTAATCAAATTGCGACGCTACGTTGGGATGGGACAACAGCCCAAGCCCGTATGGATAATTTATTGAGTGCTAATTATACCGATAAGACGTTAAATGCTGTTCTCTCACCTTATGATCCAATTAGTTTGGGTATTATTTCATCTCTCAAAGGGATACATGGTTGAAAGGTGTTGACGATGGACGTATCACAGCTATCGTAGACCAAGATGCTTACCAAATTGGCTATCAAGTTATTGAGGATTTGGTTAAAGCAAGCAAAGGCGAAAAGCTTGATAAAACAATTCCGATTGATGTTAAATATGTAAAAGCTGCAGATCTTAAAGCTTATGGCGTCGAAAAGAGCAAGATTAAAACAACTGAAACGGATAAATAATCCTTTCTAAACTCCTACCAAATTATTTTACAAGAAGTGAGGGCTATCTCCGGGTAGCTCTCACTTTTTGACCAATGGATTGAAAATCCGACAAATTCAGAAAATGAAATAGTAAGCGAGAGATGAAGCGTGCATTTTAAAAACGATATACTTTTGTTTGAAAAAGTGTATAATAAACCTATCTGATTTAAGTCTTTTGAGACTTAATTAATCATTAAGAAACATAAAAGGAGTACCAAACCATGAACAATTTCAGAATGTACGTCCCAACGGATATCCGTTTCGGTAAAGACCGTTTAAATGAATTACCAGAAGTTCTAGCCTCCTATGGGAAACGAGTCTTACTAGCCTATGGTGGTGGCTCAATCAAACGTTTTGGACTCTATGATAAGGTTGTCAACCTACTTGAAAGCAATGGCTTTCAAATCGTTGAATTGACAGGCATTGAACCTAATCCAAAGATTGCCTCAGTTCGTGAAGGGGTAAAACTCATCCGTGAGCATGCCTTAGATGTCATTTTAGCAGTCGGTGGCGGTTCTGTTGTGGATGCCGCTAAAGTCATTGCGGGTGGTGTCTACTATGATGGTGACGCTTGGGATCTTGTCGAAGACAGTAGCAAGATAGGCAAAGCTACCCCAATCGTTGATATCTTGACCCTTGCAGCGACAGGCACAGAAATGAACCGCAATGCTGTCATTTCAAACCCAGAACGCAATGAAAAGCTAGGCACAAGTGGCTGGGAGTTGTTACCAAAAGTCTCTTTCTTAGATCCAACCAATACCTTTACGGTGCCTGCCAGTCAGACAGCCGCAGGTGCTGCTGATATTCTAAGTCACCTCTTTGAGCAGTATTTTAACCGAACAGCCGGCGTGACCGTTCAAGACAACATCGCCGAAGGCTTGATGAAAGCTGTCATCCAACATGCACCAACTGCGATTCAAACGCCAGATGACTACATCGCCAGAGCTAACATCCTCTGGGCCTCAACCCTCGCTTTAAACGGTATCCCAGGAAACGGACGTGCAGGTGGCTGGACCTGCCATCCCATCGAGCACGAATTATCCGCCTACTATGATATTACCCACGGCATTGGTTTGGCCATCCTAACGCCACGTTGGATGTCCTATTGTCTAGAACACGATGCAACGACAGTTGCGAAATTCGCCCAATATGGCCGCAACGTCTGGCATCTCGAAGGCGAAGATGACACCGTCGCCCACCAAGCTGTCAAAGCGACTCATGACTTCCTCAAATCCCTATGCATCCCCATGACCTTGCCAGAAGTCGGCATCACGACCGATGAGCTGGTCCCAGAGATGAGCGCCCAAGCTGTGCGCCACGGTCATCTAACTCAAAATGCCTATGTCTCACTTGATAATGAAGATGTGGCTGAAATCATCCGTGCTTCATTTGTAGAGATGACTGATTTCTAAACTCAGAAAAAACGTTTGAAATGCTTGAATTAACAAGGGTTTTCAAACGTTTTTTGAGTTGTTGCATTATGTTTGACAAGCGAAAATGTTAGCAGTATAATTGTTATCGCACTAATAGTTATGCAGCTAACAATATAAGGAAGAGGTCAAATGAAAAAAAAGAATATCGGGGCAGAACTACGAGAGCTGAACATCTCGCTGTTGCGTCACCTGGCCAAAAATAAAGCTAAGCCCAACAAGGAAAAGCCTGACTGTCCAGATGAAACCCGCGGTCTACAGGTCTGGGTCATCGATTATTTGATTAAGCATCAAGATGAAGACGTCTTTCAAAGAGATCTAGAAAAAGAATTTGTGATGCGCAGACCTACGGCCACTAACTTTATCAAAAAAATGGAGCAGGCAGAGCTCATCAGACGCGAACCTGTTGCCTATGATGCCAGACTAAAGAAGATCATCCTAACGGACAAAGCTTTCAAACTACAAGCTGGGATGATGGCGAAAAAGCAAGAATTTGAAACGCTTCTGCGTGATGGTTTATCAGATGAAGAGATTGGCCAATTCATCACAACGATTCAAAAAATTAAACACAATTTACGTGAGCAGTGATGACTTAATATGAGATTAATCGTTTGTTCACACTCAAAATCGTCATTTCAATAACATAAAGGAAGTAAACATGTTTAAAATCTTAAAAAAAATCACTGGAAAAGAGCTCAGATACGTCGGTATCAGCCTGATTTTCATTGTCATCCAGGTGTATTTAGACCTTAAATTACCGGATTACATGAGCAAAGTGACCAAATTAATCCAAGAAAAAGGCACAACCGTGTCGCAAATCTTTGATGAAGGTCGCTGGATGGTCCTCTGTGCCTTTGGCTCACTCGTCGCCGCAGTCATTGTCGGCTTCTTTGCTGCCAAGGTAGCCGCTGGCTTATCACGGACGCTGCGTCATGATGTCTACCATCAAGTCTCAGAGTATTCAATGGCTGAAATCAACCAGTTTTCAACTGCCAGCCTGATTACCCGTTCAACCAACGACATTACCCAAGTCCAAATGATCGTGGCTATGGGGCTACAACTCAGTATCAAAGCTCCGATCACTGCCGTTTGGGCCATCATGAAAATTGCCAACAAATCATGGGAATGGACGACCGCTTTAGGTGCTGCTGTTCTCTTCCTTCTCGTCATGATCAGTATTATCGTGACGCTTGCCATGCCTCGTTTCAAGATTATCCAAAAATTAACGGATAAACTAAATTCCGTGACCCGTGAAAACCTGACTGGGATTCGTGTGGTCCGTGCTTATAACGCTCAAAAATATCAAACCGATAAATTTGAAAAAGCCAACGACGATATTACGTCAACCAACCTCTTCATTCAACGCGCTATGGCCTTCATGATGCCCATGATGTCTCTTGTGTCATCTGGCCTGTCAGTTGCCGTTTACTTGATTGGTGCGACCATTATTAAAGCTGCAAGCGTTGGGACACCTGCTAATTCACCTCGGATCAATCTCTTTTCAGACATGGTCGTGTTCACGTCTTATGGAATGCAAGTTGTGATGGCCTTTATGATGTTGACCATGATTTTCATCATGTTCCCGCGTGCCAATGTCTCTGCTGGTCGGATTAATGAAGTCATCGATACCGCCTCAAGCATTAAAAACGGGACAAAAGATGGTTCAGCAGCTAAAGAAGTTGGGACTGTCGAGTTTAAGAACGTCTATTTCCAATACGCTGATGCCTCTGAACACGTTCTTGAAGGTGTTTCTTTCAAGGCCAATAAAGGCGAAACGGTTGCCTTCATCGGCTCAACCGGTTCTGGTAAATCAACATTAATCAACCTCATCCCGCGTTACTATGATGTGACAGCCGGTCAAGTCTTGGTTGATGGCGTCAATGTTAAGGAATATACAGAAGAAGCCTTGCACGATAAAATGGGCTTCATCCCGCAAAAACCAGTGATGTTTAACGGAACGATTCGGTCAAACTTGGCCTTTGGGACTAATGCTCATGGTGACATGAGTGATGAAGACTTAATGGCAGCTGCACGGATCGCCCAAGCTGAAGAATTTATACTGAAAAACCCTGAAGGCTTAAACGCTGAAGTATCTCAGGGTGGTCTTAACCTGTCCGGTGGTCAAAAGCAACGGCTAGCGATTGCTCGTGCCATTGCCCGCAAGCCTGAAATTCTCGTCTTTGATGACAGTTTTTCAGCTTTGGACTATAAGACTGACCGTGTCTTACGCGATACCTTGAAACGTGAAACAGCAGAAACGACGAAACTGATTGTTGCCCAACGGATTGGCACGATTATCGATGCCGATCAAATTATTGTTTTGGATAAAGGGAAAGTCGTGGGTCGTGGGACACATGATGAGTTGATGGCTAGCAATGAAGTCTATCAAGAAATCGCCTATTCACAACTGTCTAAGGAGGAATTAGCCTAATGCCGACAACAAAAAATACACCTAAAAAATCTAATGGCGGTGGCTTTGGACCAGGTCGTGGCTTAGGTCGCGGAGGTGAAAAACCCAAAGACGTCAAAAAAGCCTTGGGCGACTTAGCGAAATATGTCAAACCTTGGTATCCGGCGATTCTTGTCGCAGCCATCGCTGCCTGTGGTGGTGCTTATCTGACCATTATCGGTCCTGATCGCCTATCTGAAATTACTAATAAAATCATGGCTGGTTTGAGAGCCAGCTTCATCCCCAAAGGCATGCCAGGTCATGGCGACATTGATATGAAAGCCATTACGGCGATTGGTGTGACTTTGATTGCCTTCTACTTGGGTTCAGCGCTTTTGAGTTACACCCAAGGTTTCATCATGGCGACTGTAACCCAACGGACATCTAAGAAACTACGTCAAGATATTTCGACGAAAATTAACAAATTACCTTTGCGCTACTTTGATAGTCATCCTTATGGCGATACTTTGTCGCGCGTGACAAATGACGTGGATGCGATCAGCCAAGCCCTTAACCAATCCGTTGGGAGTTTGGTTTCAGCCTTGACGCTCTTCTTTGGCACGATCATCATGATGTTTAAAACCAACGTTGAAATGAGTCTGACTGCTATTGCCACAACGGCGATCGGCTTTGGCTTAATGATGCTCATCATGACTAAGTCACAAAGATTCTTTAACGCCCAACAAAACGGCCTCGGCGAGGTTAATGGTTTTGTGGAAGAAGTTTACACGGGTCATAATATCGTGAGAGTGTCCAATGCGGACAAGTCTAAACAAGATGAGTTCGATGAAATCAATGAACGCCTTTATAACTCAGTTTGGAAATCTCAATTTCTGTCAGGCTTGATGATGCCACTCATGCAATTCATCGGTAACTTTGGTTACGGTGCTGTCTGTTTGGTTGGGGCGATTTTAGCCATCGATGGTAAAATCGAGTTTGGCGTGATCGTAGCCTTCATGATTTATATTCGTTTGTTCACCCAACCCTTGACACAAATCGCCCAAGCGGTGACCTCAATGCAATCAGCAGGCGCAGCTTCTGAGCGGATTTTCACATTCCTTGCGGAACCTGAATTAGAAGACGAAACGGGTAAGGCAACGACATTGGTCAACCCTAAAGGGGCTGTTGAATTTAAAAACGTTCATTTCGGCTATAACGCTGATCGTGTCATCATCAATGACTTCTCAGCCAAAGCTGAACCTGGTCAGAAGATTGCCATCGTTGGGCCTACGGGCGCTGGTAAATCAACCATGGTCAACTTGCTCATGCGTTTCTACGATATTGATTCTGGTCAAATCATCATTGATGGGACACCGATTAAAGAGGTGACGCGTGAAGCGGTCCACGATCAGTTTTCAATGGTCTTACAAGACACGTGGTTGTTTGAAGGGACAGTGAAAGAAAACTTGATCTATAATCAATGTGATATCACGGATGAACAGGTTGTTGCTGCTGCTAAGGCAGTTGGTGTCGATCATTTTATCAATACCTTACCAAATGGCTATGACTCAGTCTTGAAAGACGCTGATGAATTATCAGTTGGTGAACGTCAGCTCTTAACCATTGCCCGTGCGCTCTTGAAAAATGCACCAATGTTGATTCTTGATGAAGCGACATCATCAGTAGATACGCGGACTGAAGAATTGATCCAAAAAGCCATGGATAAACTCATGGAAGGTCGGACAAGTTTTGTCATTGCCCACAGACTGTCTACCATCAAAAATGCTGACTTGATTCTCGTCATGAAAGACGGCGATATCATCGAAAGTGGCAACCACGAAGCCTTGCTTGCACAAGGTGGCTTCTATGCTGATTTGTATAATTCACAGTTTGAAAGCGTGGCTTAAGATAAAAATCGAAAACATTAGTTTGGACACTTGTCTGAGCTAATGTTTTTGCAATCACACGAATATTAAATGATTTTGTTATAATAAATAGATGAATGAATAAAGAAAGTGATGGTATCAGTGATGGAAAACCTAGTGAATTTTAGAGATTTGGGTGGCTATCAAAACCGAGAGGGGAAAAAAGTAGTATCTGGCAAGGTTTTAAGATCAGCCCAACCTGTTGGATTGGCTGAAGCAGACAAAAATATATTAGTAAACAATTACCAACTCAAGAAAATCATAGATTTCAGATCTCAAAAAGAAGTTATTGAAAAACCAGTTGATACCTTATCGGGTGTGGCTTATCTGAATATTGATCTGATGAAAGATATCAAATCAGGCACAGCCAGCCTAGAAGATTTACTGAAATATCCGACGACTGCAGAAGTTGACCAGGCAATGCAGCATGTTTATGGTGAACTGGTCATGGACAAAACCAGTCAAAAAGGCTATGCCAATTTTCTGGACCAGATTATCACACAATCAGAAGGCGCTGTGCTTTTTCATTGCTTTGCAGGAAAAGATCGGACAGGTGTTGGGGCTGCGCTTGTCCTGAGCCTTTTAGGCGTTCGCAAAGCTGATATTCTGCATGATTATCTGCTGACAAACACCCAAAGGCAAGCGGAAAATCAAAAGATGAAAACTGCCGCCGCAGCACAAGGCATGAGTGATGAGCAACTTTTAGCTTTAGATAGGTTACTGTCGGTTGATGAGATTTACCTCAATCATGCTTTTGCTAACATAAGCGAGTACTATGGGACAATGCAAGCCTATGCGACTGAGGCGCTGGATTTTGAGATAGACAAGCAAGACTATTTGCGTGAGTTGCTGTTATGGGGATGAGAAAGTGACAGATGTATAAGGGATGACTTCTGACGATTATAAAAAATAATTTTATTTTTGAAAAGAACTAATAAGGTGCTGCCTTTTCCTACGAATTGCTTAATGTGCTATTCTATGCTGTTGAAGATCTTGTAGATAATGATTTTATAAATGAACATGTAAAAGGAGCAATGGACATTGATGAAAGGCAGTTACGAGAAATTGCCAATACAACATTAGCAAAATTATAATGATTATCGTAAAGTTTTTTGAAATACATTTGAGGTGAAAGTAATGGACAATTTATCTTTTGAAAAAATTTGGGAAGATGTATTTATGTTTGAACTTGAAATTTCTGTCGAAAATAAGTATGGTTCATTTAAAAAGACTTGTTATCTTCAAAAAGATTCGCTAGTAGAATTCTCTAAAATGATTTCAGATTTTCTCCATTTACCTAGTAAAAGTAAGGAGATAAAGTGGGGAGATATTTTAGATAACGAGCTTAGTGAGTGTGTATTTACGATTTTTCCAATAGACAGTAGTGGTCATATTGTGATGAAAGTCTTTTTAGTACAGATTGATGACGATAACAAAAATGAAAGTGCCTTATATATACAAACTGAGTTAGGCTTGCTAGAGAATTTTGGAAAAAATGTATTAGGATATTTAGAAAATGTTGGTAGGAAGGTCAGCTTGAATTAAGTGTAGAGAACTCTATCAAAACTGAATAGATTGATTTATATCTTACCTTGGAGGAGAACTTTAAATGTTTAATCTCTATAATGATAAAGAATTCAGTGCAGTAAGTGAATTTGTTTTGTGGATTGAAGATAGTTATATTGAGTTAATGGATAATTTTGAAATTTCAACTTTTATATTGGACTTAGTGGGTATTGTGACAGTTCAAGGAAAAGGTTTTGACGAATTAATAGATGCAGCAATTTACCCAGAATGGAAAGATATTCAGCTAAAGTTTTCGAATGATGATTTATATCATCAATTAATACAGTTTGTTAATTTTTACCATTCGGAATATGAATTTGACATGTCGTTACTATTGAAATTGCTTAATAATTCTCAAAATAGGAAGATGTTTGAAAAGATATTAGAAAGTAAAATTTAAGATGTAGTGTTAAATAGGTGAAACGATGAAACTATTATATTCAGACGTAGAATTCACTGCAATAAGTGACTTTACAATATGGGTTGGCAACCAAAATTTGCAGTTTTGGGAAGATGATGAGCTGTTTGGCATCAGAATATTTTTAATTAATTTAGGGTGTAGAGGTATTTTAGATGATGTAGAAAAAGCGGATTATCTTCTGGATGCCGCAGTCTATCCTGAGTGGAAACAGATACAGAAAAAATCCCCAAATGATAATTTATATGACCAACTAATACAGTTTGTCAAATTTTATCAGTCAGATTTCGGCTTTGATATGAGCCCTTTAATGACTATTTTGGAACAGGAAGAAATCAAAGAAGAATTTGACAAAAGGCTAAAAAACTCATAGAGATTGCAAAAAAAAGTAAAAACCCACTTTACAATCCACAACTTTTGCGCTACAATAAATCTGTAATAAAAATAACAAAAATATAATCATTGTTAGATGAGGCTCCTATACTGGAAATATGCTACTGCCGCGAAATGTCGAGAGACGCCAAGCTGGTCAAACAAAATAAATCGTGAAGGTTTATTTCAATGTAGCTAGAAAATTTTCTTACGCCGTATAGTGCTAAAGTTCAACGATAGGCTAATGTGCGCAGATAAATGATCGAGGAATCTTGTGCACCAACTTATTGTTGGTGCGCGGATTCCTTTTTGTTTGACCTGATTATTTCGACAGTTTAAGCTTGGCCAGCTAGACAAATCGAAACAGTCAGATCAAACAAGGCCACCTGCCATCAAAGCCGTTTATGAAACTTAATTGAATACAATGGTTCAACGAAAGAAGAAGGTATTCATGAGCGTTAAGCACCGTAAAAACTTAGTGAAATAGGCAAAGACGCTTTGGCGTCTGCATATTTTATCTAGTTTTCTAGGTGTTGCTCAAGATAAACCGGATTAAGAGGTCTGAAAATGGAAAAAAAGACAAAAGCGTTTGAATTACAAAAACTCGCCCTTCAAGCAACACAACAGTTGTTTGGCGACTACCAAACAACACGAGATGGTTTGGGCACAGCAGATGCCGAGGCGCGTCTGGATACTTATGGCATGAATATCGTGGCATCACAAAAACCGTTGCCCGCTTGGAAAATCTGGCTCAATGCGCTCAAAGATCCCTTTGTTATCGTCTTGATCTTGCTCGCCATCGTGTCGTTCGTTACGAATGACATCGAGGCGGTTATCGTCATGAGTCTGATGGTTTTATGTTCAGTTTCGATCAGTTTCTACCAAGAATATACGAGCCAAAAAACAAGTATCAATCTCCGTGAGATGATTGAAAATACAGCAGCTGTCATCCGTGATGGTGAGCGCCAAGAAATCCCGATGGATGAAGTTGTACCAGGTGATATCGTCAAACTCCACACTGGTGACATGATTCCAGCTGATGGTGTTCTGCTCGATTCCAACGACTTGTTTATCAACCAGAGTTCACTCACAGGTGAGTCACTCCCTGTTGAAAAACTCCCTTTAACTGATGAAAACCGTGCCGAAAATGCCGATAAACCAGCAGTTGACCTGCCTAACCTCCTCTTCATGGGAACAGATGTCCTAAGTGGTCAAGGCACCATTCTCATCTTGAAGACTGGGAAAGAAACCTTCTTCGGAGACATCGCAAAGAGTGCCACAGGCAGTAAAGCTGAAACGGCCTTCGAAATTGGTCTGAAACGCGTCAGTGCCCTCCTCTTGAAGATGATCGCCATTTTATTTCCCATCGTCTTCATTCTCAACGTCATTACCAAGCATGATGTCAATAATGCCTTTTTCTTCGCCATTGCCGTGGCGGTTGGTTTGACACCTGAAATGCTGCCGATGATTGTCAATTCAAATCTGGCCAAGGGCGCGCAAAAACTCGCCAAGGAAAAAGTGATCGTCAAGAAACTGTCTGCCATCCAAAATCTGGGTGCCATGGACATCTTGTGTACGGATAAAACAGGGACGATCACTGAAGACCGTGTCGTCCTCATGCACTATGTCGATCCTTTCGGTAACGAAAACGAAGACGTTCTCAACTACGCTTACCTCAACTCTAAGTACCAAACCGGCTGGCGTAACCTCATGGATGTCGCTGTGCTAGATTACTTTGCGAGTAAGAAAAAGACCCTACCTTTTGAAACTGTCAGCAAGATTGACGAAATTCCTTTCGATTTTTCACGTCGGAGACTATCTGTCGCGCTGTCACTAGCTGATGAACGTGTCATGATTACCAAAGGTGCCGTTGAAGAAATGGCTGAGGTTTGTGCCTCAGTCCTTGTCAATGGTGAAAAAGTTGCCTTAACGCCTGAACTCATTGAGCAAATGAAGGCTGTTAATATTAAGATGAATCAGGATGGCATGCGCGTGATTACTGTGGCGCAAAAAACGATTGATAGTGATACGATTCGCATCTCAGATGAAAACAATCTGACCATTCTTGGGTTTATCGGCTTCCTCGATCCAGCCAAAGAATCAGCCATTACGGCTATCTCATCTCTCCATGCTCACGGCGTAACGGTTAAAGTCCTGACAGGTGACAATGCCATCGTCGCCCAAAAAGTCTGTGCAGATGTCGGCATTGATGCCGAACACTACCTCTTGGGTAGCGATATCGATGGTATGAGTGACGCTGAGCTGACTGAGCAAGCAGAAAACTTGCACCTCTTTGCCAAACTCAACCCCATGCAAAAAGAGCGCGTTATCAGCCTGCTTAAGAAAAAAGGTCATACCGTTGGGTTTATGGGAGATGGCATTAATGACGCCCCTTCTTTGAGAACGGCAGACGTTGGTATCTCAGTCGATACGGCAGCGGATATCACAAAAGACGCCAGCACTATTATCCTACTTGAAAAGAGCCTCCAGGTCTTGGAAATCGGCGTTCAAGAAGGCCGTAGCGTCTTCATTAACATGATGAAGTACATCAAAATTACCCTCAGCTCTAATTTTGGTAACGTCTTTTCGATTTTGATTGCCAGTGCCTTCCTCCCCTTCCTTCCAATGCTTTCCATGCAACTCCTCGTGCAAAATCTCATCTATGATATCGCCCAACTGGCCATTCCTTGGGACAATGTCGATCAGGAAGAAATCGAAAAACCTGTCACTTGGAACATGAAAAACTTACTGCACTTTACTTTTTTGATTGGACCAGTCAGCTCTATCTTTGATGTTCTTACCTTTATCCTGCTTTATTTTGGTTTCCACTACAATACTGTTGCAAGCCAAGGTGCCTTCCAAAGTGGCTGGTTTATCGTGGGTCTCATTACGCAAACATTGGCCTTGCATATCTTGCGGACCAAAAAAATCCCCTTTATCAAGAGCAATGCCAGTTTTCCAGTTTGGTTTGCAACGACAGGTGTCTTCGTCGTAGGTGGTATCTTGAGCTTAACCTCTATCGGTCATTTCTTTGACCTGAGCCTGCTACCTATCACTTACTGGATGATCTTCCCATTCATTATCATTGGCTATCTTGTGACCCTGCAGTTTGCTAAGATGATCTATCAAAAAAACACCTAAATCTTTATTATCAACCATTAATTTGATATAATAAGCATTGAAAATAAATTTTGAAAAAGAAATCAAGAGGAATATTTAACATGTCTAAAATCTTAGTTTTTGGTCACCAAAATCCTGATACAGATGCCATCGGTTCATCTTATGCTTTCGCTGAATTGTCACGCTTGCGTGGTCTTGACGCAGAAGTTGTGGCCCTTGGTGAAGTCAACGAAGAAACAGCTTTTGCTTTGGACTACTTTGGTGTCACAGCACCACGCGTGGTCACATCTGCTAAAGCAGAAGGTGTTGACACAGTTATCCTGACTGACCACAACGAATTCCAACAATCTATCTCAGATATCCGCGACGTGACAATCATGGGTGTTGTTGACCATCACCGTGTGGCAAACTTCGAAACAGAAGCACCATTGTTCATGACTTTGGAGCCTGTTGGTTCAGCCTCATCTATCGTTTACCGTCAGTTTAAAGCTGAAGGTCGCGAGTTGCCAAAAGCAACAGCAGGCTTGCTCTTGTCAGGTTTGATTTCAGATACTTTACTTCTCAAATCACCAACGACACACCCAACTGACTTTAAAGTCGCTGAAGCATTAGCTGAGATCTCAGGTGTTGACCTTGAAACTTACGGTCTTGCCTTGCTTAAAGCCGGTACTAATTTAGCAACTAAATCAGCAGCAGAACTCATCGACATTGATGCGAAAACATTCGAGCTTAATGGCAACGCTGTTCGTGTTGCGCAAGTCAACACCGTTGATATCGCTGAAGTTCTGGAGCGTCAAGACGAAATCGAAGCAGCAATCAATACAGCTATCGCAGCAAATGGCTACTCTGACTTTGTTTTCATGATTACTGATATCGTGAATTCAAACTCAGAAATCCTGGCTTTAGGTCAAAACATTGGCAAAGTAGAAGCAGCCTTTGACTTCGAATTGAAAAACAACCATGCTTTCCTTGCAGGTGCGGTATCACGCAAGAAACAAGTCGTACCTCAATTGACTGAGTCGTTTAACAAATAAGAATAGAAGAAAGTGGTGATGAGCCACTTTTTTGCTGTTTTGGAAAACTTTTGCTACAATTAATTTACAAACGTAAACGTAGAAAGAGAAGAAAATTTGGCTAAAAAATCTAAAATCGCAAAATTCAAGAAACAACAAGCGCTCGTTGCACAATACGCTGAACGCCGTCAAGCTTTAAAAGCAGCAGGAGACTTAGAAGGCTTGCGTCAACTGCCCATCGACAGTAACCCCAATCGCTTAAAGAACCGTGACTTGCTGGATGGTCGCCCGCATGCCTACATGCGTAAATTTGGGATGAGTCGGATTAACTTTCGCAAGTTAGCCTATCTAGGCCAAATCCCGGGAGTCAAAAAAGCCAGCTGGTAATGGCTTAAAATAGTCTTACTTGTGGTCAGAACTATTGGCGCATATTAATTGACCTTTAAAAAAATCCTGAAATGCTCAGGATTTTTTTGGTAGGACAAAATAGGCATCATTGATGATGTTGACGGAAACAGGCATTTGGTAGAAATCACTGAGGATTTCTTCGGTCAAGATTTCGGGTGGTGTGCCGTGGTTAAAGACTTGGCCGTCACGTAAAAGCAAGACTTTTTTGAAATCAGAAGTGATTTCATCAGGATGATGGGTGATATAAAGTAAGGTCGGACCATTCTCTAGTTGTGTAATGTTGTGGAGTTTTTCAAGCAGACGTTCCTTGGCAAAAAGGTCTAGACCGCTAGTGGCTTCGTCTAGAATCAAGATTTCAGGGTTAATCATCAAGCTTCTAGCGATCAGCAGAAGCTGTTTTTCACCTTGAGATAAGGTACCATAGATGCGACCAATCAATTGGTCAGCGCCAATTTGGCGCATGAGGCCTCTCGCTTCGTCTAAATCTGTATCTGAAAAAGCGCGATAGAGCATAGATGCGTTATAGCGTCCAGTCAGAACGAGGTTCTCGGCGACGATATCCGGTCTAAACCGTTCGGCAATGAAAGAACCCACGATGCCAATCTTAGCACGAAGTTCAGGGATGCGATCAACGCCAAATCGAGTGCCAAGGACAGTCAACTCACCATTTGTCTTCCAATTTTCTGCCATGATCAGTTTTAAGAGGCTAGATTTACCTGAGCCATTCAGACCTAAAATGACCCAATGTTCATTTTTTTCAACTGTCCAGTTAATATTTTTTAAGATAACTTGCTGATTTCTGACAAAATGGACATTTGTCATTTCAATGATTGACATATTTCACCACTTTCAACACTAATTTCGTGCGCTAACTACTATCATTCTTATTTTAATTATTATACAATAATATCAAGGAGAATAACAAGATGAAATGGTCGTTACAAGAACTAAATAAAAAACATTCTGTCGAGTTTGAGACAGCCTTTGATTTGAAGCAAGAGTTGACATCTCGAGAGCCTGAGATTTTAGATGTTTCTGAAGTCGTGGTTAATGGTCGTGTAGATGCAGATGGTGGTATCTATAGTTTGAACTTTACAGCAGATTATACGCTGACCATGCCCTCAAGTCGGAGTTTGGCACCTGTAGAAGTACCGATGACTTTGACAGTGTCAGAGTTGTTTGCAACATCGGAGTATTTTGAAGCCAATCAGGCTGATTTGGATGCAGACATGCTCTTTATCCTAGATAAGGACTTGATTGATTTGGCAGAATCAGTGGCGGATAATATCTTACTAGAAATTCCTTTGCGTGTTTTAACGGATGAAGAAAAACAATCAGATGAACTACCTTCTGGATCAGCTTGGCAAGTTTTGTCGGAAGATGATTATGCGGCATTACAGGTTAAAACAGCGTCGGAAGTTGAGGAAAAATCACCTTTTTCTCAACTCGATGGTTTATTTGATTAAGCGTCGATTGTTAAAAAATGCGAAGATTGCCCCATTTCTCAGGGCTTTTTTGAAAATGGATATATCAGACGTTTGTCAAAAAAATTTTTTTGCACTAAAATGTTAGAATTTCAGACTTTTAGGCTTGAATATATATTAAAATTATATTATAATTAATTATTATAAAGTATAAATTTTGTAAGATTCGATAGGAGAATGGTCAATGACACAAGCAAACTTTGGTGTGGTCGGCATGGCAGTGATGGGACGCAACCTAGCGCTCAACATTGAGTCACGTGGATACACAGTCGCAATTTTCAATCGCTCAAAAGAAAAAACGGAAGATGTGATTGCTTCGCATCCAGACAAAAATTTCGTACCGAGCTATGATATTGCGTCATTTGTTAACTCGATTGAGAAACCGCGTCGTATTATGTTGATGGTTCAAGCAGGACCGGGAACAGACGCAACGATTCAAAATCTCTTGCCGCATTTGGATAAGGGAGACATTCTGATTGATGGCGGGAATACCTTCTATAAAGATACAGAACGTCGTAACGCTGAATTAGCTGATTCAGGGATTAACTTTATCGGAACAGGTGTTTCAGGTGGTGAAAAAGGGGCGCTAGAAGGTCCATCGATCATGCCAGGTGGTCAAAAAGAAGCTTACGAACTTGTCAAAGACGTTTTAGAAGAAATTTCAGCTAAAGCGCCTGAAGATGGTAAACCGTGTGTGACTTACATTGGACCTGCTGGAGCTGGTCACTATGTGAAGATGGTGCATAATGGCATCGAATATGGTGATATGCAGCTCATCGCTGAGTCTTATGACCTCATGCAAAGATTACTCGGTCTCAGTGCAACTGAGATGCAATCAGTTTTTGCAGAATGGAATAAAGGCGAGCTAGACAGCTACCTCATCGAAATCACAACAGACATTTTGACGCATCAAGATGACCAAGGTCAAGATGGCCCAGTTGTTGATTATATCTTGGATGCTGCTGGTAATAAGGGAACTGGTAAATGGACAAGCCAATCAGCGCTTGATTCAGGTGTACCACTACCTTTGATTACAGAATCAGTTTTTGCACGTTATATTTCGGCTTACAAAGAAGAACGTGTCGCAGCAAGTAAAATCTTGAAAGCACCAGACTTTAAGTTTGAAGGCGATAAAGCAGAATTGATCGAAAAAATTCGTCAAGCGCTTTACTTCTCAAAAATCATGTCTTATGCCCAAGGTTTTGCACAGTTGCGTGTGGCTTCTAAAGAGAACAACTGGGACCTGCCATTTGGTGAGATTGCTGCCATTTGGCGTGCGGGATGCATCATCCGTGCTCGTTTCTTGCAAAAAATCACAGATGCTTATGGCCGGGACGAAGATTTAGCTAACCTTTTGTTGGATGAGTACTTCATTGACATCACAGCTAAATATCAAAGTGCTGTGCGTGATGTGGTTGCACTTGCGGTTCAAGCAGGTGTTCCTATACCAACTTTCTCAAGTGCGATTGCCTATTTTGACAGCTATCGTTCAGAAAACTTGCCAGCTAATCTCATCCAAGCACAACGTGATTACTTTGGTGCACATACTTATGAACGTAAAGACAAACCAGGTATCTTCCACTATTCTTGGTATGACGAAAAATAATTGAACTACTCATAAAGTTACGTACCAAACTAACTTAAGTCTAAATTTAAATAGAAAAGAGAAAATATAAAATGGGAAAAAAAATTCTAATCATCGAAGATGAAAAACAACTCGCGCGTTTTGTATCACTTGAGCTCGAACACGAAGGATATAGCGTTGAAACACGTCATGATGGCCGTAGCGGTCTCGAAGCAGCTATGACACAAGAATGGGACATGATCCTTTTGGATTTGATGTTGCCTGAATTGGACGGTTTCGAAGTAGCGCGTCGCTTGCGCAATGAAAAACAAACACCAATTACAATCATGACAGCTCGTGATAGTACAATGGACAAAGTCGCTGGTCTTGATATCGGTGCAGATGACTATATCACAAAACCATTTGCGATTGAAGAGTTGCTAGCGCGTCTTCGTGCTAACTTCCGTCGTCAAGATCGTGAAGTTCAAAAACGTAAGAAAACTGATGGCACAACTTTCCGTGACTTGATCATTAACAAGAAAAACCGTCAAGTCCAACGTGGCGAAGAAATTATTGATTTGACAAAACGCGAATACGATTTGTTGACAACTTTGATGAAAAACGTTAACGATGTTGTGACACGTGAACAACTTGTTCAAAATGTTTGGGGCTATGAAGAAGGGACTGAAACAAACGTTGTTGATGTCTACATTCGTTACCTCCGTAATAAACTCGATCAAAAAGGTAAAGACTCATATATCCAAACTGTTCGTGGCTTGGGTTACATGTTACGCGAGAATAATTAAGCAATATTTTATAGTTTCATGACCAATAAGCTGACGAAAGTCAGCTTATTGGTGTACATAGCCGATCTAAATAAGTATAAGTATCAATTGATTAATTTCAAGCAATGTTTTTGCTGTGTCGGAGTTTAGTTTGAACTGTCTCGAGCATTAGGGAGCTGGGGGAGATGTGATGCAAACAAATAATATTTCAGCCATACAGCAAAATATGAAAAAGATTTAGGAGAAGGTGATGGAAACGATGCCATCTGATAGAAAGCAACCGAAAAAGCGGAGCATTATGCTCAAGTGGTCTTTCGCCAATATGCTTTTTTGTTTCTTGGTTTTTACAACATTTGTAACAATTTCCTATCAGACCTCTGTCCTCTATTTTTTAGATGGTGAGAAAAATGGTCTGATTAGTGTGGTAGATAGTGTTGCTAAAAAACTTGAGATGAGTAGTGATAAGCTAACGCCAGACAATATCTATAAATATTTAGATTATCAAGAGCCTACTGTTCTTGATAACCTATATGATGAAGATGGTCATGTGATTAAGTCTGCTGAATCCGTTGGTATTCCTGGTGTTGGTTGGCGGTCTTTTCAGGTTTATGATGTTAGCGGTCAAATGATTTTTACCACACAATCTGCAAGCTTACCATTGGCCAATAAAAAATCGACAGCACCTGTGATTGTGACGATTGATGACCAGTCGGGCTATATTACAACACGGCAAATTAAGTCTAAAAAAACAGGTCAAGTCATTGGTTATTTGCAGTCATTTAACAATCTAGGGTTTTACTATAACATTCGTAACAAGCTTTTGTTTATACTGATTGCGCTAGAGATTGTTGCTATGTTCTTGGCTAACTTCATTGGTTACTTTGTCTCAAATCACTTTTTGAAACCATTATCCAAATTGCACGCTGCTATGAAAAAAGTGACACACTCGCCTTCTAGTGAATTTGAGAAAGTCGACATTCATTCAGGAGATGAAATTGAAGAACTGGCCGATGTTTTCAATAAAATGATGTATAAAACACATGACTATATTGAAGGACAGGAGCGATTTGTATCGGATGTCAGTCATGAGTTGCGGACACCACTTGCTGTACTAGATGGTCATGTTAACCTCTTACTACGTTGGGGTAAGGATGATCCAGAACAATTAAAAGAGTCTCTAGAAGCTTCTAGGCAAGAAATTCAAAAAATGTCGAGTATGATCCAAGATATGTTAGATATTACACGTTTGAAACAGTCAGATGAGTTTAAAACGGAAGAAACGGTAGTAGTAGATAGTGTAACCGACTTGATTCATAATATGGAAATGATTCATCAGAGTTGTCATTTTGATTTTGAAGTTAAGTTAGTTGATCCTCAGGCCAAAGCTCAAATCTATCAAAATCATTATATTCAAGCCTTAACGATTTTGATCGACAATGCTATTAAGTATTCTGGTGAGGGAGAAAGCTTTGTCAAAGTGATTTTGTCAGAAGATGACAAGCACATTATCACATCAGTTGCTGACCGTGGCATGGGGATTTGTGAAGAAGACCAGGCTCACGTGTTTGAACGCTTCTTTCGCGCGGACAAAGCTAGAAATCGTGAGATTGGTGGTACAGGTCTAGGTCTGTCCATTATCGCTAATATCGCGCATATGTATCACGGGTCTGTTTCTGTTAAGTCAGAGTTAGGCAAAGGCTCTGTTTTTACACTAGTTATACCTAAAGCTGAATTAAAATAATGATTTGAAACGTTGTGTTAGCAACGTTTTTTTGTTACGTTTAAATTTTGTTTGAATTTTTTGAATATTTCTTATTTACAAGTTGATATTTCTGTGTTAGAATATATAACATAGCTAAGATGTTAGGAAACCTAACATCAAAAACCTGTTGAGCGGTAGCTCATCTTTTGATATGATTTTAGGAGATATCTATGAATTCAGGAAGTATTGCATTTATCATTATCTGTGCTGCTCTGGTTTTTCTTATGACCCCAGCGCTCGCATTTTTTTATGGTGGTTTAGAACGACGTAAAAACGTGATTAACACCATGTTGATGGCGGTTATACCACTAGGTTTAGCTTCTATTCTTTGGGTGGCGATTGGCTATAGTTTATCGTTTTCTGGAGATGGTGCTTGGATTGGTAATCTCGGTCATGCTTTCTTTAATGGTGTGAGCACTTCTAACAACAGTTTACATGGTCTTGAAATTCCAGATGCACTTTTTGGTGGTTTCCAGATGATGTTCTCAATCATCACGGTAGCGATTCTGACAGGTTCAGTGGTCGGACGGATGCGTTTTACGCCATTCGTTATTTTCATGGCTTTCTGGCTAATCATCGTTTATTATCCATTGGCACACATGGTTTGGGGCGGTGGTTTCTTGGCTCAGATTCATTCGATTGATTTTGCAGGTGGTAATGTCGTCCATATTTCATCTGGTGTTAGTGCTTTAGTTTTGGCGCTTGTTTTGGGTCGTCGTAGGGATTATACTCGTTTAGAATATCGCCCGCACAATATTCCTTTTGTCTTGTTAGGTGCTGGTCTGCTCTGGTTTGGTTGGTTTGGTTTCAATGCTGGTTCCGCGCTTGCAGCCAATGGTCTTGCTGTACATGCTTTTATGACGACGAATACGGCAGCAGCAGCAGCCATGTTATCATGGGTATTGATTGAAAAAATCACGATTGGTAAACCGACCTTGGTTGGCGCATCGACCGGTTTGGTTGTTGGTCTCGTTGCTATTACACCAGGTGCAGGTTTTGTCTCTCTCTGGTCGTCTATTTTGATTGGGGCGCTTGTGTCACCTATCTCTTACTACTTCATTTCGGTTATCAAGCATAAACTTGGTTATGATGATGCTCTGGATGCTTTTGGTGCTCATGGTGTCGGCGGTATCTTTGGTGGTATCGTAACGGGGATTTTCACAGTACCGTCTCTTGCTTTAGAAAAAGGGTATGCAGGCGTTATATATGGCTCAGGTAAGCTTCTACTTGCGCAACTAGAAGCTATCTTATTTACGATTATTTTTAGTGCCATTGCGACCTTTGTTATCATTAAAGTTATCTCACTCTTTATGTCTATCCGTGTTAGCGATCGCGAAGAGGCTATCGGTCTAGATGACAGTGAACATGATGAAACAGCCTATCCGACATTTATGGGATTAGATAGCTAAACTCTAGAATTAAAATATCTTCAGTTAATTTGCAAAAAAATAGGAGAATTCGGGAATGAAAAAAGTAGAAGCGATTATTCGCACTGAAAAACTAGAGGATCTAAAAGATGCCTTGGTTAAACATGATTTGGCGAAAGGGATGACTGTCACACAGGTTTTGGGTTATGGCAATCAAAAAGGTTTTGTTGAATACGTCAGAGGACAAAAATTGCACACGACCTTATTAGCTAAAATTAAAATTGAGATTGTAACCGTTGAAGAACGTGTCTCTAAATTAGTTGAAGTTATTCGTGAAACGACTCAGACGGGTGAAGTTGGTGACGGTAAAATCTTTGTGCTACCAGTTGAAAATGTCATCCGTATTCGCACTGGTGAAGAGGATGGTGATGCGATATAAGGTCACTTGGCCAGTTATGACATCTATGCTACTAATATCGCAGATGACACCAGTCATCAAATTTTAAACGAAATTTAATATCGCAGTAACCACACACAACCACACACATCAAAGCGCTTAAGACTAGACTTTTCTAGATATAATTAGAAGGAGTCGGAGTCCAAGCGTTTTTTTTGTGTGTATGAATTGGTCGAGTACAGACGCATGACTGAGTATTGAAAAATTGAGATAAAAACGGTAGAATTAAAGGATATGAAGACAGGTTTCTGGTGAAGTTAACCAGAAACTTAATGTAAGGGAAATAATCATGAAAAAAATCACAAATTTTGAAAATAAAAAAGTACTGGTTCTGGGTTTGGCTAAGTCTGGGGAGTCAGCAGCGAGGGTACTGAATCAGTTAGGGGCAATTGTTACGGTAAATGACGGCAAGCCTTTTGATGAAAATCCAGCTGCCCAAGATTTGCTAGCGGAAGGCATTAAAGTCGTAACTGGCGGGCACCCGCTTGACTTGCTTGAAGAAGATTTTGCGGTCATGGTTAAAAATCCAGGGATTCCCTACAATAATCCAATGGTTGAGCGGGCAATGGCTTTAAAGATTCCGATTATTACGGAAGTTGAGCTAGCTTATTTGATTTCTGAGTCTCCAATTGTTGGGATTACTGGGACAAATGGTAAGACAACTACGACGACACTGATTGCAGATATCTTAAATGCGGATGGAAAGGTTGCCAAACTTTCTGGAAATATTGGCTTTCCTGCCTCTGATGTAGCCTCGAAATCGACTGCAGATGAGACCTTGATCATGGAGCTATCAAGCTTTCAATTGATGGGGATTGAAGCGTTTCAGCCTAAGATTGCGGTTATTACTAACCTATTTTCAGCACATCTGGATTACCATGGCTCACAAGATAATTATGAAGCGGCTAAATGGCGGATTCAAGAGAATATGACTGCCGATGATTTTTTGGTGCTGAATTTTAATCAGGCTAAACTTAGAGATAAAGCCACTCTGACATCAGCGCAAGTCGTGCCTTTCTCAACGACTGAAATCGTTGAAACGGGAGCTTATGTTTCAGATGGACAGATTTACTTCAAGGGTGACAAAATCATGGCTGTGGCCGGTTTATCCTTACCTGGCGAGCATAATGTTGAGAATGCCTTGGCGGCGATCTGTGTGGCTAAGTTATCCGGTGTGTCAAATGCTGCGATTACGCGCGTTTTGACGACATTTTCAGGCGTCAAGCATCGCTTGCAATATTTAGGACAGAAAGCTCAAATCAAGTTTTACAATGACAGCAAGGCGACCAATATTTTGGCAACGCAGAAAGCCTTGTCAGGTTTTGATAATCATACGCTCTGGCTTTTAGCTGGCGGTTTAGATCGTGGCAATGGTTTTGAGGAGTTGTCAGCGGATGTTGCTGATTTGAAGGGGATGATTGTCTTCGGTGAAACAGCACCTAAATTGCGTGCGCTCGCAGAGTCACTAGCGATTCCTGTTTATGATAGCAAGAATGTCGCGACGGCTACTGTCTTAGCTTACAGCAAGGCTGAGGCTGGCGATACAGTCCTTTTGAGCCCGGCTAATGCGAGTTGGGATCAGTACAAGACTTTTGAACAACGTGGCGATTTATTTATTGACGCCTTTACTGGATTGGAAGAAAAATAATCATGAAAATCATTGTTAGTGGTGGTGGTACGGGTGGCCATATCTATCCAGCACTTAGTTTTATTAACTACCTTAAGACGGTAGAACCAGATGTGTCAGTGCTTTATATTGGCACGCAAAAGGGGCTAGAATCTAAAATTGTCCCAGAAAATGGTATCGACTTTCAAACGATAGATATCCAAGGCTTTAAACGGTCTTTGTCACCTGAAAACTTTAAAACAGTTTATAAATTTCTCAAATCGGTATCAGATGCGAAAAAAATTATCAAGGCTTTTCAACCAGATATCGTCATCGGCACAGGTGGTTATGTGGCAGGTCCTGTGATTTATGCTGCAGCCAAGCTAAAAATCCCAACGATTGTTCATGAACAGAACTCGATTCCAGGTGTGACCAATAAGTTTTTGAGTCGCTATGCAACGCGTGTTGCGCTTGCTTTTCAAGAAGCTGGCTCATTTTTCCCGTCTAAGAAAACGGTCTTTACGGGTAACCCAAGAGCTCAGGAAGTGGCTGATTTAACAGATACACGTCATGTGTTGAGCCAATACGGCTTAAAAACAGATAAGAAGACAATCGTCATTTTTGGTGGTAGTCGTGGTGCACTCAAAATCAATACCGCAGTCGTTGAAGCGTTGCCTGAGCTATCAAAGAAAGATTATCAGATTCTTTATGCCTCCGGTGAAATTTACTACAACGACCCAGAATTTTCAGAAATATTCGCAACTTATAATCAAAAAGAAAATATCAAAATCGTACCCTATATCAACAATATGGTCGAAGTTTTAAATGACGCCAACCTGATTTTATCAAGGGCAGGAGCGACATCTCTAGCGGAAATTACGGCGCTTGGCTTACCGTCTATCTTGGTGCCGAGTCCTTATGTGACTGCAGATCATCAGACGAAGAATGCAGAGGCACTTGAAAATGCCGGTGCTGCGATCATGATCAAAAATGCTGAATTGACCGGAATAAGTATTGTTGGTGCCATTGATAGCCTTTTGTTGGATGATGTGACTTATCGTAAAATGGCTGAAAATGCCTTGCGCGAGGGGGTACCAGATGCAAGTGATCGCTTATATCAAGTGCTCAAGGATGTATTAAATGGCAGATAAAGATAAACAACCTGAACTAACGCCTTGGCAAAAACAGCATGCTGAGTTTCAAAAGAAAAAGCAGGAAGAAGCCGCAAAACTTGCTCGAGAAGAAAAACGCAAGAAGCAGCCTGTCAAGGTTGAATCAGTCATTGAAAAATATGAAGCGATACCTAATCAGCCCATAGATGAAGAAAAAACACCATTTTTAAAGCGTTTTAAATTTTGGACAGCGCCAAAAGAAAAAGGCGAACTTTCTGAAGTGCTAGGTAAGATCTGGCCCTTTATCTTGGTGGCCACACTGATCTTTCTAGGTAGTATTTATGTCATCTCACCGCTCAGTAAAATTGCAAGTTTTACTGCCAATGGCAATGTGCATGAAACAACAGAGCAAGTTGCCGAAGCAACGGGTATCAAAACCAATGATCATGTGTGGCAAGTTATCAAAAGATCGTCTGAGATATCAGCTAAAATCGAGCAAAAATTTCCACGTGTCAAATCAGCTAAAATGTCTTGGGTGTTTCCTAATGATTTTAGGGTCAAAATTGTTGAATATGGAGAAGGTGTTTATCTGAAGACGGGTAATAATTATCAGTTGGTCTTATCAAATGGTGTTATTTTGACACAAGAGCAAGTGGATGCTCAAAAATTAGCAGGATTGCCTATTTTAGATGGCTTTAATGCCAAAGAGGTCAAAACCTTTGTAACAGCTTACGAAACGCTCAAGCCAGAGCTTAAAGCCCAAATCACAACGGTGACTAAGGTACCGACCAAGGTGACGCCAGACTTCATCGCGCTTGAGATGAAAGACGGCCATCAAGTTCGAGTGCCTCTGAGCCAAATGGCTGAAAAACTACCCTATTATACGAGCGTTGCCTCGCATTTAACTGAACCGAGTGTCGTGGATATGGAAGCGGGCGTATATGCTAAGTCTAAAGCCGCCTATCAGCAAGATTTGGATGACGAAAAAGAAAAAGAACAGAAGGCTAAAGAAGCTGCAGCTGCAAATAAATCGGGTGACCAATCTGCTACAAATGGAAGTGAAACAACTTCTAGTGCTGAAACTGGCAATAATGATAGCACACAAGCTGCTGGTTCAGAGTAAGGCGATGTAGTACGATAAATGAGAGGCAAGGTTCGCGTTGTCTGTAGTTCGATGGTTAATTTTTGTAAAGAATTAGTTTCTTCGTCCAAATATTTGATAACAACGGGCTTTTCGAATGATAACATTGTGTTATCCAAAAGCTTAAGTGATCTTGTCATTAAGGCAAGGGTTCTAATTTAAAAAAGAAATGTCTGAATTTCTTGACATTTAAGATAAAATTAAGTAAACTAACGGAGTGGTTACTTTTTATTAACTCAATATTTCATGGGAGAAAAAAATATGACAAAAAAGACAAAATTGATGAGCATCGGCTTGATGTCTGTTGCAGCTCTAGGCGTTTTCGCGGCCTGCGGTAACAAATCTGATTCTAGTGAGTCAGAAGGTAAAGACTATTCGTATTACTATACAAATGATCCAGAAACCTTAGATTATACCTTCTCAGGTCAACGCTACACAGCTGAAAATACAGCCAACTTTGTTGATGGTCTCGTGTCTTATGACCAATATCGTCAAATCGTGCCAGCATTGGCAAAATCTTGGGATGTCTCAGAAGATGGTAAAACATATACTTACCACATTCGTAAAGATGTGCCATGGGTCGATGCCGACGGTAACGAATATGCGACAGTGAAACCATCTGACTGGGTTACTGGTTTGAAACACGCAGCAGATACTAACTCTGAAACACTTTACTTGGTTACCGATTCAATTACTGGTCTTGCTGATTACGCAAGCGGTAAAAATAAGGACTTTTCAAAAGTTGGGATCAAAGCTGACGATAAAGCTGGCACATTGACTTATACTTTAAATGCGCCAGAATCTTTCTGGAACTCTAAAGCGACTTATGGTATCTTGTACCCAATCAATGCTGAATTTTTGAAAGAAAAAGGCAAAGATTTTGGTAAAGTCGCAACAGATGGTATCTTGTACAATGGTGCTTTCATCGCAACTAAGTTTGATAATAAATCAGCGATTGAATATAAAGCTAATAATACTTACTGGGACAAGAAAAACGTACACATCAAGAATGTTAAATTATCATTCTTCGATGGTAAAAAACCAGAAGACCTCTACAAGGGCTACACAGATGGTAAATACAATAAAGCACAACTTTACCCTAACATGCCTTACTTCAAAAATGTAGATAAAGCTAACGTTGTTTGGACGGCACAAGAAGCCAATAGCTATTTTGGTTACTTTAACCTCAACCGTCAAAACTATAGCAACACAGCCCATGATACAGATGCTAAGAAAACAGCAACTAAACAAGCGATTCTGAATAAAGATTTCCGTCAAGCCATTGGTTTTGCGATTGATAAAGCCAAATACAATGCACAACGTGTTGGTGAAGAAGGCGGAGAGAAATTGACGCGTAATACACTCGTGCCTTACGATTTCGTTAAGATTGCTGGTAAAGACTATGGAACTGCTGTCCAAGCAAATCTCCAGTCTATCGACAGCGAAAACTGGTCTAAAGCATCAGTTGAGCAAGGTAAGAACTCAACTTACAATGTTGATTTAGCCAAAGCAGCATTTGCTAAAGCTAAAGAAGCCTTGAAAGCGCAAGGCGTTGAAATTTCAAAAGAAAATCCAATCGTTTTGGACTCACCAGTCCTAGATACAAGTACCATCAACATTGCTAGTGCAGCATCTCTGGAAAACTCTCTAGAAAAAGCTTTTGATGGTGAAGTGAAATTGAACTCGATCAAACTTGCCATGGATCCTTGGACACAAGCGACTTTCTCATTCAAGACAGCTGCTGAAGCTGATTACGACTGGAATATCTCAGGATGGGGACCAGACTATGCAGACCCAGCGACTTACCTCAATATCTTATCTCCAAAACAAGGTGATATTACAATTAAGATTGGTCTTGAACCAGAAGTAACACTTGAAGGTGAAGATAAAGGACTTGCTACTAAAGCGGCAGTGAACATTGCAGAATACCAACAATTGTTAGATGCAGCTAATGCTATCACAGACAATAATGATGCACGTTATGAAGCGTTTGCCAAAGCTGAAGCGTGGTTGATTGACAATGGTATCATCACACCGATTTATGCAATGGGTGCTGTACCACAGATGCAAAATGAAGTACCATTTACAAGAATTGATTCTAATAGTGTTGGGTCAACTGCTTACTCTTATAAATATTTGAAAGTAGGCGATAAGACAGTATCAGCTAAAGAATATGAAAAAGCGTTAAAAGAGTGGCAAGCTAAAGTTGAAGAAAAATCAAAAGCAGCTGACAAATAAAGCAACCATGCATAGCGCCTACCATACGTAAATGGTAAATAGGAACTTTTGAACGCCTTGTTGTGTAAATGAGGTGGCACCTTCTTTACGAGAGGGATCGAAAGTGGTTTGATTTTATGCTTGATTGAATAGAGTGAGTATAGGATGAAGCAAAGGTGAGACTAGATATTTCTGGTCTCAGTTTTGCGTTTAGAGAGACTATCTGTTTTCTCTCTCTAAATTTGTTGTTAGCAGTCCCTCATATCAATCAACTTTACGTAAGTATCTTAATTCTTAATATAGAACGGTTTGAAATAGATGAAAAAATATATCTTTTTTAGAGTGTTGCGAGCTCTGTTGTCCATCGTTATTGTGACAACGATTGTTTACGCACTCGTCTTTAGTTTAATTCCACGTCGTCAGATTTTTGTATCAGATGAACAATATGCGCGTGTTGCCGGTAAAGCAGACGCACGTCGTGAGTATGAAAATGCAGTTTTTGAACGTCAAGGTTATATTGACTACTTGAACCAAAAAGGTTTGGTGAATAAAGTAGAAAAAATTGATCCTAATTATGACGGGACAGACAGCAAAGCCAATTTGAAAGCGGCTGAAAAATGGGCGAAATCTGCCAAGGGTAATTGGAAAATTGAGCAATTGCCAATTTCTAAAAAGATTTATGCCACGCGTGAAATCCCAATTTGGCAACGTGTCGGGAAGTTTTATGCCAACCTGATTCAGATTGACCATCCTTGGAAAATCCAAGATAAGTCAAATCCTGATCTCAAACGATTTATCAAATTCACTTGGGAAAAAGGTGGCGGTCCAGCCATCATTGGTTCAGGGACTGAGCATAAATACTTGCTATATTTTGATGGGACCTTCCCGTTCATTCATCAAAAATTTATCACCATTAATTTAGGACAATCTTACCCAACCTTCAGTGGTCGCTCAGTTGTGGATGTTTTAACAAGTGGTCAAGGTGAAACGGTAACACGTGAAATCACACTTGAAGATGGTAAGACGATGAATACGTCTATGAACATTCATACGGCAACCTATCAAAGTCCTAAAAATCAAAGTGATCGGATGAAACGGATTTTTAAAGATGATTACACAAATGTGAAGAATGTTTATAAAGATCCATCGATGATTGGTAATTCAGCTAGAATTTCAATTCTAGGGACAATTTTAGCCTACATCATTTCAACCTTCCTTGCTGTCTATCTTAGCCGCCATGCTGGTGGTAAGATTGATCGCTTTGGTCTGATTTTCATCACAGCCTTGATTGCTTTACCAAGTTTGGCAATCATCTATACTGATAGATTCCTTGGCTCATTAGTTGGCTTGCCTGGGGCCTTTACGACACTTGGTGCCGGAAATCCTATGACTTACGTCATGCCGACACTGATTATCGCCTTGATATCCACACCACCATTGACCATGTGGACACGTCGTTACATGGTAGACCAACAGTCAGCTGACTATATTAAGTTTGCGCGTGCCAAAGGTTTGTCTGAAAAAGAAATTTCACGTAAACATATCTTTAAAAATGCAGCCATTCCAGTTGTCAATGGTATTCCAGCAGCGATTGTCGCTTCCATCGCCAATGCGACGATGACCGAAACGATTTTCCTCATCCCAGGTCTTGGTAAAATGTTACCAGACTCAATTAGCGCAAATAACAGTCCAATGGTTGTGGGGATTACCTTCATCTTGACGACATTAGCAGTCTTTGCCGTCTTGTTGGGGGATATCATCATGCAAATCATCGATCCACGAATCCAATTTGCAACAAAATCTAAAGCAAAATCAAAAAATAAATTAGCGAAAGGAGAAAAGTAAGATGTCGGATAAAGAATTATTTTCATTCGTCCCTGCCAAAGGCGACGAATCTGAAGTCATCAGTGCACCACTTTACTCTTATTGGAAGAGTGTGGGACGCAAATTCCTTTCTTCAAAACTCGCAATTGCCATGCTCGTTTTATTGATTGCTTTACTCTTGATTAGTTTCTTCCAACCTATTTTTTCAGGATATACAGTCATTAATTCAGGTAAAATCGATGATTTCAGCTTGCGTTATAACTATCCTAACTTTAAAAATTGGTTCGGGACAGATGCCACAGGTCAATCCCTCTTTGATGCTGTTTGGGCAGGTGCTAAGACGTCGATTTCAATCGCCATGCTTGCGACACTCATCTCAACTGTTATCGGTGTCATCGTAGGAGCTGTTTGGGGCTTGTCAAAATCAATCGACAAGTTCATGATTGAGGTTTATAACGTTGTCAACAACGTGCCACAAGTCTTGGTCCTTCTCGTATTATCTTATGCGTTTGGATCAGGTTTCTGGAATTTATTGTTTGCCATGTGTGTGACTTCTTGGGTCAGCATTGCCTACAGCATTCGTGTCCAAGTTATCATGTATCGTGATCGTGAGTACAATATCGCATCTCGCACATTGGGAACAAAACCAGTGACGATGATTAATAAAAATATTTTGCCTTATTTGATCTCAGTTATCGTGACAATTATCAGTAACCAAATGCCAGTCTTTATCTCTTTAGAAGTCTTCCTAGGCTTCTTAGGCGTTGGTTTGCCATCTGATACACCGTCACTTGGTCGGATTATCGCAGACTATACAGACAACATTACCAACCATGCTTATCTTTTCTGGATTCCAGTATTGATCCTTGGTATGGTAACTGTCTCACTTTATATCGTGGGCCAAACACTTGCTGACGCAAGTGATCCACGTACGCACCAGTAGAAAGGAAGCGTTTATTATGTCAAATAAAAAAGTTATCCTTTCTGCAAAGGATATTAGTGTTGAATTCCAAGTCCGCAATCGTACTTTGCGTGCGATTCGCAATATTTCTGTTGATTTGCATGAGGGCGAAACTTTAGCACTCGTAGGTGAATCAGGCTCTGGTAAATCAGTTTTCACGAAAGTTTTCACAGGAATGTTAGAGACAAATGGTTCTGTTGCCACAGGAACAGTAACATATGGCGATATGACCTTAACGGATTTGAAGACAAATGCCGAATGGGAAAAAATTCGCGGTGGTCAAATTTCGACCGTCTTTCAAGACCCAATGACATCACTGAATCCGATTAAAACTATCGGTAGTCAAATCTCAGAAACTGTCATCAAACATCAAGGCAAAACAGCTGAAGAAGCTAAGGCCATCGCCATTGACTTGATGAATCGTGTTGGGATTCCAGAAGCTGACAAACGCTACGATGAATATCCATTCCAATATTCTGGCGGTATGCGTCAACGTATCGTTATCGCAATTGCTTTATCATCACGACCAAAAGTCTTGATTTGTGATGAGCCGACAACAGCCCTTGATGTGACCATCCAAGCGCAAATCATCGCACTCTTGAAGGAATTAAAAGAAGAGTACGGTTTTGCTATGATTTTCATCACCCATGATTTAGGTGTGGTGGCATCCATCGCGGATAAAGTTGCGGTGATGTATTCTGGTGAAATCATTGAGTACGGCACGGTAGAAGATATCTTCTATGACAGCCGTCACCCTTACACCTGGGCTTTGCTGTCTAGCTTGCCACAGCTTGCAACGACCGAAAAACTCTACTCGATTGCAGGCACACCACCTTCTCTTTATTCTGAGATTAAAGGGGATGCCTTTGCGCCGCGTAATCCAAAACCGATGGCGATTGACTTTGTCGAAAACCCACCGAAATTCCCAGTAAGTGACACACATTGGGCTAAAACATGGTTGCTAGATGAACGTGCACCAGAATTAAAAAAACCAGAAGGCATCCAAGATTTGCATGCCAAAATGGTTAAAATATATGCAAAAGAAGAGGGGGCTTAAGCATGGCTGAAAAATTATTAGAAATCAAAGACCTCTCGATTTCCTTTGGTGAAGGTAAGAATAAAAACGTTGCGGTTAAAAACGCTAATTTTGATATTTACAAAGGTGAGACTTTTGCGCTTGTAGGAGAGTCTGGCTCTGGTAAAACAACCATTGGCCGAGCGGTCATGGGCTTAAATAATATCGAAAATGGTGACATCATCTTTGACGGTAAGAAAATTAATACCAAATTATCTAACACAGAAAAAGAAGAACTGACCAAAGATATCCAAATGATTTTCCAAGATCCTGCAGCATCACTTAACGAGCGGGCAACAGTGGACTACGTTATTTCAGAAGGCTTGTACAACTACCATATGTACAAGGATGAAGCAGATAGAAAAGCAAAAGTAGAAGCCATGCTAAAAGAAGTTGGCTTGTTACCTGAGCATTTGTCACGTTACCCACATGAGTTTTCAGGTGGTCAACGTCAACGTATCGGAATTGCACGTGCACTCGTCATGGAACCGCGTTTGGTCATCGCAGATGAACCAATCTCAGCCCTTGATGTGTCGATTCGTGCGCAAGTCCTTAACCTCTTGCAACGCTTGCAAGAAGAAAAAGGCTTGACTTATCTCTTTGTAGCGCATGACTTGTCAGTCGTGCATTTCATCAGTGACCGCATTGCCGTGATCTATCATGGTGATATCGTGGAAATGGCTGAGACAGAGGAATTGTTTAACAATCCGATCCATCCATACACAAAATCACTCTTGTCAGCTGTGCCAATTCCTGATCCAGCACTTGAACGTCAGAAACAGCTCATCGTCTATGATGATTCAATTCATAACTATGAGACTGACAAACCAAGTTTCCAAGAAATTAAACCAGGCCATTTTGTTTGGGCTAATACTGAGGAAGCTGAAAATTATAAAGCACAACATTAAAATAAAAAAACGAGCCTAGGCTTGTTTTTTGTTTAATCAGGCAGTCTATACCACAGTTTGTGACTGTAAGA
>OBMA010000017.1_pt1 | contig 58683 bp, 59 predicted proteins | sample 1539141 | NCBI WGS metagenome assembly OBMA01 (sample SAMEA3991484, study PRJEB22521) | metagenome | biome: anthropogenic terrestrial biome; feature: sewage plant; material: raw primary sludge | place: Sweden | collected 2012-09-26
GAATGTCGCGGTATTTCTTTTGCAGTTCCTCGTTGCCGATGGTGGCCAGCATCGGTTTGTCGTACTCGTCTACCAGAATGACCACCTGATGGCCCGTCTGCTGATAGGCTTGATAAACCACCTGCTCAAACCGGGGTCCGGGTTCATCTTTTATATCCTCAACCTTATACAGTTTTTCCCATACTTTCAATTTGTCATCCAATTTTCCATAAAGCGACTGCGGGGTGTCATACTCCCTTGCGGTCATGTCGATATGCAGCACGGGGTACACCGTCCACTCCTTTTCCAACTGTTCGATGGACAAGCCCCTGAACAAATCTTTTTGTCCAAGGAAATAAGCCTCCAGCGTGGAAAGCAGCAGACTCTTGCCAAAACGGCGAGGGCGGCTCAGAAAATAATATTTGCCGGTAGTCGCCAGCTCATATATCTGAGCCGTCTTGTCCACATAGACGTAACCTCCCTTGCGGATTTCTGAAAAACTCTGTATGCCAATCGGAAACAACATAAGCGTGAATAATTTAAAGACTCCATTCTCACAAAGATACAAAAAAGGTTGACAACCTATTTTAAAGAAAACATGCTCGACATTAAAACAGCAAGAGACTACGACTTAGAGTGAAAGACAGACGACTCATCCATCTTCTTGAACTTGCGAAACTGATAAATCAACAGAATCGCAGTAACAATGGATGAGAGCGTATCGGCTACCGGCATACTGACCCAAATGCCAGTCTGCCCCAACAAATGCGGCAACAGCAATATCATGGGAATAAGAAACAGCATCTGACGTGTAGTGGAAAGAAACGCTGCCCATGCGGCTTTTCCTATTGATTGAAAGAAGGTAGAAGTCACCATTTGGAATCCGACAATGGGGAAAGTAGCCACGGTAATGCGCAAACCAAACGCAGAATCGGCAATCATACGCTCGTCGCTGGTAAAGGCCATCATAATCTGATGAGAAAAAAACTCACACACCAAGAATGCCGTAATCATCACCGAAGAGGCAAAAAAGATGGCTGTCTTTAGCACCTCTGTAACCCTTCCATACTGCTTGGCTCCAAAATTATAACCCGCAATAGGCTGCATACCTTGGTTGATTCCCATCACCACCATGGCAAACAGCATCAGAATTTTGTTCACATTACCATAAGCGCCTATGGCATAATCACCTCCGTATGACGCTAACTGACGATTGATAAGAATCACCACCAAACAGGAACATATATTCAGCAGAAATGGTGATATGCCAATGGACAAAATACCCTTGACTATGGATTGACGGAGACGGAAAGCAAATCGTTGAAAATGGAGAAACTGTCTGGAATCAAGGAAATGCCTTACTATCAATACCAGAGATACAGTTTGCGATAATACCGTCGCAAGGGCAGCTCCCCTGATACCCCACTCAAAAACAAAAATAAAAATCGGTGCAAGAATAAGATTGAACAATACCGTCAGCAACGTCATATTCATGGCTTTTCGCGGATTTCCTGCCGAACGCATTGCGTTATTCAGCCCGAAATATAAATGGGTGCCGACATTTCCTATCAATATAACCGTCATAAAATCACGCACATAAGGCCATGTAGATGCACTGGCTCCAAACAGAATGGCTATCGGTTTCATGAAAATCAATCCCACCAGCATGATAAACACACCCAATATGACATTAAGTACCGCAATGTTGCCTAACACGTGCGCTGCTCCCTGATCATCTTTCTGACCCATTTTAATGGTTATGAGCGTGCTGCCTCCCGCTCCCACCATCGCGCCAAAGGCGGCGGCTATGTTCATTAGAGGCAGGGTTATTGTCATGGCCGCAATAGCCAAGGCTCCTACCTTGTGACCAATAAAAACACTGTCGATAATGTTGTATACCGATGATGCTATCAATGCCACTATGGTTGGTATGGAATAGCTGATTAACAATTTTCGAATATCAGCTTGTCCTAATTCAGCTGGCGATTTTCCTACACTCATTTTCCTATCCTGATTATAATGCCTGCAAAATTACCATTTTTATCCGACAGTTAAGATACATGAATGAACCATCAGGCAAAAGAAAAGGATGAAGCGCCTATGAACGGTGAAAAATATGCTCACAAACACATTTTAATACAATACTTGCACAATTTTCCTTTAAAATTCACTAACTTTGCATTTTCAAAAAGACATAAATTTAAGTTAGAATGCAAAAAATCAGAAATGTCGCAATTATTGCGCACGTTGACCACGGCAAAACAACGCTGGTGGACAAGATGTTACAAGCCGGGAAACTTTTCAGTGATCATGAAAAGCCTGGCGAACTCATCCTTGACAACAATGATTTGGAGCGAGAGCGAGGGATAACCATCGTCTCTAAAAACGTATCTATTCGCTATAAAGATTGCAAAATCAACATTATTGATACTCCTGGGCACTCGGACTTCGGTGGCGAGGTGGAGCGCGTGCTCAACATGGCCGACGGCTGTCTTCTGCTGGTCGATGCCTTTGAGGGGCCAATGCCTCAGACCCGTTTTGTGCTGCAAAAGGCCCTGCAAATCGGACTGAAACCGATTTTGGTTGTCAACAAGGTTGACAAACCAAACTGCCGTCCCGATGAGGTTGTAGAGGCTGTATTTGACTTGATGTGCAGTCTTAATGCCACAGAGGAACAGCTCAACTTCCCTATCGTTTACGGCTCAGCCAAGAACAACTGGATGTCAGACGACTGGAAGAAACCTCGTGAGAATGATATCACTCCAGTATTGGATGCCATCATCAAATATATTCCGGCTCCAGAACACCGTGAAGGCAGCGCCCAAATGCTGATAACATCATTGGTATTCTCCTCTTACGTCGGCCGTATCGCCGTGGGTCGTGTACATCGGGGTAAGTTGCACGAGGGTGAGGACGTGGCTTTGGCCAAACGTGACGGCACCATTGTGAAGAACAGAATCAAGGAGCTTCGCGTATTCGAAGGCTTCAGCCAGTCTAAAGTATCTGAAGTGGAAAGTGGCGAACTTTGCGCATTGGTCGGTATCGATAATTTCGAAATCGGTGAATGTATCTGCGATTTGGCCAATCCTGATCCGCTACCTCCAATCGCCATCGACGAACCTACCATGAGTATGGAGTTCCGAATCAACGACTCTCCATTCTTTGGCAAAGAGGGTAAATTTGTCACTTCACGCCATATCAACGACCGTCTGGTCAGCGAATTGGACCGCGATGTCGCACTGCGTGTCGAGAAGGGTCTGGCCGATGGCCACTGGACCGTCTATGGCCGTGGTGTGCTCCACTTGTCCGTTCTTATCGAGACCATGCGCCGCGAGGGATATGAGCTGCAGGTGGGACAGCCTAAGGTCATCATCAAAGAGATTGACGGCGTCAAGAATGAGCCTATGGAGGAACTGACCATCGATACACCTGAAGATGTTTCGGGTAAGGTCATCGAAATGGTTGCTACCCGCAAGGGTGATATGGTATCAATGGAAAGACGTGGCGACCGTGTCCATCTGGATTTCAACATTCCATCCCGTGGTATCATCGGATTGCGTACCAACGTGCTGACCGCCACCGCTGGCGAGGCCGTCATTGCTCACCGATTCACAGGATTTGCCCCATACAAAGGCCCTATGGAAAGACGTAACAATGGCTCCATCATTGCAATGGAAACCGGTACGGCTTTTGCCTATGCGCTCAACAACCTGCAAGACCGCGGCAAATTCTTCATCAGCCCTCAGGAAGAAATCTATGTGGGACAAGTAGTTGGCGAGAACAACAAGTCTGACGATTTGGTGGTTAATGTCACAAAATCGAAGAAACTTACCAATATGCGTGCTGCCGGCTCTGATGACAAGGTCAAACTGGCTCCTCCTATCATTTTCAGTTTGGAGGAGGCACTGGAGTATATCAAAGAGGACGAGTTGGTTGAAATCACACCTAAGAGCATGCGTATGCGCAAGATTATCCTCGATGAGAACGAGCGTAAAAAAGCATCAAAAAAGACAGCCACTGACTAATCAGCGGTAACTTTACATAATCAGGCTGGTATCCTTGGTTCTCCAAGGATACCGGCTTTTTTTATGGATTTATGGCGGCATTGTCTATTGCTTCCTCTCTTTTTGTCCTCATCAGTGGTACTTTCTGCTTCATTGTGACACTAAATAAAAGGAAATGAAGTATCTTTGCACGTATGAATGAGTCATCTGATGACTGGCGAATGAAGCCTTTAACAACTATCAACCCCCGCCGAATCAGACTTCTCCTTATATTATTTTATGAGAAATTTCACGTTTAGATTTTTTTTATTCTTCACCATTGGTCTATTAGTCTGCACTGAATCCTTTGCAGACAAAGTCACCTACCAGGGATTTGTCAGAGACTCAATCAGCGGCGAAACTCTGCCCTATGCCTCTGTCACCTACCGCAATTCCCCATACGGTACCGAAACCGACTTGCAGGGTTACTACATTCTGGAGACAGACTCTGCCATCAACAACAGATTTTTGGTATTCTCCTATCTCGGATACCGCTCCAAGGTGATTGACATCAGCAAACGTGGACACCACATCAATGTCACGTTGGCCCCTGTGGTTCAACAGTTGGGTGCCGTGGTAATAAAGGCGACAAGAAAAGAAAAATACAAGAGGAAGGGAAATCCTGCGGTAGATTTGATGCGGAAAGTGATAGCCCACAAAGATTCTAACGACATCCGCAAGGATGACTACTACAGTGTGAAACGATATGAAAAAAACATACTGGGACTGAACAACGTGAAAGCCCCTGATGACTCGACAAAGCTAAAAAAGGGGAAGTTCAACTACATTTATCAATATATCGACAGTTCTGAGGTTTCCGACAACACTTATCTTCCATTCTCCATCCGCGAGAATATTTCAGATATCAGTTACCAGGAATCGCCCTACAGACTGAAAAGGACTATCACCGCACAGAACAACAAAATACTGATGAATGTGCTGTCAGAAGACATGATAGACAACGTATTGTCTGAAAGTTTTGCCGACGTGCAACTCTACGACAACAATATCGACCTCTACCTCACCAAATTCGTCAGTCCGCTTTCCGTGATTGCCCCTACTTTTTACCATTTCTTCATTGACGATACCATCACTGGTGACGACGGCCAAAAGTATATCGAGATGAACTTTATCCCCGCCAACACCACTGACATGGGATTTACGGGCACCATGCTCATCACCACCGACAGCTCTTATGCCGTGAAATCAGTAAAAATGAATATTCCCCGCAACATCAAGCTGAATATTGTGGAGAAACTGCACATCGAGCAGGAATATGAAAAGACGGAGGAAGGACGATATGCTGTCAGCCATGAAAAAATGGTGAGCGAGGTTTTCCTTATTGACGGACTGCAAGGTGGATATGTAAAACGGGATGCCTACTATACCGGATACAAATGGCACGACATTGACAAAACCATTTTCGACCGGCAGGAAAACACTTTCACTCTGCACACGGCCAAAGCCCATGCCGATACCTTCTGGAATGGTCAACGGCCTGTGAAACTGACCACCAAGGAAGCCAGCATCGACTCCATGACCCACCAATTGAAACAGAAGGTATGGTTCAACGTGCTTGAATTCACACTGAAAACTTGCTTGGAGGGATACATGACACTCGGCAAGAATGGCTATTTTGATTACGGGCCTGTGATGTCAACCTACTCACACAACAATCTGGAAGGCTCCCGCATACGATTGGGAGGCCGTACCAATCCTGCACTCAATCCCCATTGGTTTCTTGACGGATACGGTGCTTACGGATTTGACGATGAAAAACTGAAATATAAAGGAGAGGTGGAATACTCTTTTAGAGAGAAGAAATTCAGCAAGATGGACTTTCCTCGCAAAGCGCTGCAAGTGAGCTACAGCTATGACTGGGACATTCCAAGCGAACGTTTCCTGGGCGAATATAATTCCAGCTTTGTACATTCGTTCAAACGTGAGAAGGTGACTCAATATGCCTATGTGCGCACCCAGCAAGCCAAATATATTGAAGAAAAAGGCAGCGGATTCAGCTATACATTGTCTCTAAAGCATCAGGAGGAAAAAGCCGCCGGCGATTTGGTTTATAGGCAAGTCAACGACAGCAGTGTGGTTGATGGTCTGGAGACTTCGACTTTCGGCATCGATTTGGGTTATGCACCTGGGGTACGTTACTACCAAAACAAGACCACCAGATATGTGATGAACCCGGAGATTCCGCAATTCACGCTTTCACATCAGACGGCATACAAAGACCTGCTGGGAAGCCAATACACTTACAACAAAACAGAGATGTCTTATCGGCAAGAATTTTTTCTGACGCCTCTCGGATATGTAAATGTAACATTACAGGCAGGCAAGATATGGGACAAGGTTCCTTACCCGCTTCTGTTCATTCCTGCGGCCAATCTGTCGTATATCATTCAGCCGGAGACCTTCTGGCTGATGAACAACATGGAATTTCTTAACGATCAATACGCATCGACGGAGATAACATACAACATGGACGGATTTCTGTTCGGAAGAGTACCTCTCATCAAGAAACTCCATTGGAAAGAGGTGTTCCGTTTCAGAGCCATGTATGGTTCACTGAGCGACAAAAACAATCCTGCAAAACATACCGACAGCAAAGATTTGTTTGCATTTCCGCAAGACAAAAATGGGCACAACACCTCCTACGAGTTCGGAGATCAACCCTACATGGAAGCCTGCGTCGGAATTCATAACATATTCAAACTTTTCAGAATTGAATATGTGCGCCGACTTAACTACCTTGACAATTACAAAGCGGAAAAATGGGGCTTGTGCGTAGGAATGGGACTTTATTTCTAATTTTTTGTAACTTTGCACCTGAAAGGAAATAAAATCCCTCAGCACAACGTTATTGTTCCATAAGGTGGAATATGAGTACATGGCTACTCCGTGAGCAAGGGCGGAAATTTCCGTCCATTTCTGAAAACAACAAAAAAAATTAGGTTTGAAAAAGATGCTTTTTTGCCTGTTAGCCCTTATTTCCATGGCTACAGCAGCATATCCGCAACATAAGTTTGGTCACGTGCGCAACCTGATCAATGCTGATAACAAATTGTACCACTTCGGCTTTATTTTAGGTCTGAACGCAATGGATTTCAATCCATCACAGTCAGGCGCCATTGCCACCGATGATGGAAAAAGATGGTATGGCGACGTCACTGATTTTGGCACAGGATTTACCGTAGGTATCATCAGCGACCTTCGGTTGGGCGAATATTTCAACCTACGCTTCAATCCGGTATTGCTGTTCAACGACCGCAAACTGCATTTTGTAGATGAAGACGGAAATCAGGGAGAGGACGCTGACGTCAAATCAGACATCATTGACTTTCCGCTGCTGGTGAAGATGAGAGCCCAGCGTATGGGCAATTACCGGCCTTATCTGCTGTGCGGACCTGCTGCCACCATCGACTTGGGGCGATCAAAGGATTGCAACATTCTGCTGAAACAAATGGATTATGGCATTGAGTTCGGTTTCGGTTGCGATATCTATCTCACCTACTTCAAACTGGGTCCGGAATTCAAGATGTTTCTTGGTATGAATAATATGCTGGACACTGACCGTCCTGACCTTGAGGGGTCGAAACAAATGAAATACACGCAGGCTTTATCAAAATTGACTTCCCGAATGTTCACGCTGACTTTCAACTTTGAATAAACAGGAAGGTACCAAACATAAGGCAACGGGGATGTGCAGTTGATGCGCATCCCCGTTGTCATATTATCTATTCAATCCATCAAAGTGGATATTCATCAAAAGCATAAAGCAGGGTTGAGAGGTATCGTTCGCCCGTATCTGGTAACAGAGCCACAATTTTCTTGCCTTTGTTCTCCGGTTTCAAGGCCAGCTGCAAGGCTGCAAAGACAGCAGCCCCCGATGAGATGCCGACCAACAGACCTTCCTGCTGAGCCAACTCGCGCCCCGTACGGATGGCATCATCATTCTCTACTTGATAAATCTGATCCACTACTGCCCTATTGAAGGTGACAGGCACGAACCCAGCTCCGATACCCTGGATTTTATGAGGACCCGATTTGCCACCCGACAGCACTGGCGATGACGCAGGTTCCACAGCCACTATCTGCACCTTTGGATTTTTCTCCTTCAGTTTTTTACCTATACCGCTGACAGTGCCGCCGGTACCCACACCAGCAACAAAGATGTCAACTTTGCCATCGGTGTCACGCCAGATTTCCTCACCCGTTGTACGATAATGGACTTCAGGATTGGCTGGATTCTCAAACTGCTGCAAAATCACAGCGCCAGGTATTTCTTCTTTAAGCTCGTTTGCCTTGGCTATGGCACCTTTCATGCCCGACGCTCCAGGTGTCAGTTCCAGGCGTGCGCCATAAGCTTTGAGCAAATTGCGGCGTTCCACGCTCATCGAATCTGGCATCACCAGTATCACCTTATAACCTTTGACTGCCGACACAAAAGCCAAACCGACACCCGTATTGCCGCTAGTAGGCTCTATGATGGTGGCTCCTGCCTTCAACGTTCCCTTGCGTTCGGCATCCTCTACCATTGCCAACGCTATTCGGTCTTTCACACTGCCTGCGGGATTGAAATACTCCAGCTTAGCTATAATACTCGTGCCTATGTGCTTGCCCGCACTAAACTTATTCAACTCCAACAAAGGGGTATTGCCGACCAATTCGGTCAATTTTTTTGCGATAGTCATATTCCTTGAATTTTTTATTGTTCTTCTTTTTATCTAAATCGAGCACAGAAATCAAATAGCCTTGAAAGCCTGGTCCAAATCATCAATAATATCATCAATATGTTCGGTGCCTATGCTCAGACGGATAGTGCTCTGATGGATTCCCTGGTCCTCCAATTCCGCATCAGTGAGTTGAGAGTGGGTGGTGCTGGCAGGATGAATCACCAGCGATTTCACATCTGCCACATTGGCCAATAATGAGAAAATCTTGAGATGGTCAATAAAACGCTGAGCCTCTTCGGCTCCACCCTTGATGTCAAAGGTGAATATGGAACCAGCTCCATTAGGGAAATAACGCTCGTAGAGTGCATGGTTGGGATGCTCGGGCAGGGATGGATGATTGACCTTTGCCACTTTGGGGTTGTTCTTCAGATAATCCACCACCTTGAGCGCATTTTCCACATGTCGTTCCACACGCAACGAGAGTGTCTCTACTCCCTGTAACAGCAGGAACGCGCTAAGCGGACTAAGAGTCGCACCTGTATCACGTAAAATGACGGCACGAATCCGGGTAACGAAAGCCGCCGCTCCCACCGCATCTGCGAACACTATGCCATGATAGCTTGGTTCCGGTTTCGACAGCTGAGGAAATTTGTCGTTCTGTTTCCAGTTGAACTTGCCACTGTCAACAATTACACCTCCCAGTGTGGTACCATGTCCGCCAAGAAATTTGGTGGCCGAGTGAACTACAATGTCTGCACCATGCTCTATCGGACGGAACAGATATGGGGTGGCAAAGGTATTGTCTATAATCAATGGTATACCGTGACTGTGAGCTATCTTGGCAACCGCATCCACATCAATGATGTTGGAGTTGGGATTGCCAAGGGTCTCAATAAACACCAATTTGGTATTTGGTTTGATGGCCTTTTCATAAGCAGAAAGATCATCAGGGTCCACAAAGGTGGTGCTGATACCAAATTTGCTGAGTGTATGGCTAAGCAGGTTGAAGGTACCGCCGTAGATGGTTTTGGCAGCCACCACATGGTCACCAGCTGCGGTAATGTTCTCTATTGCGTAGGTTACAGCTGCCGCTCCACTGGCCACCGCCAGTCCGGCTACTCCACCCTCAAGGGCTGCCACTCTATCTTCAAAAACTCCCTCGGTGCTATTGGTCAGTCGTCCATATATATTGCCAGCATCACGCAACCCGAATCGGTCGGCCGCATGCTTTGAATTATGGAACACGTATGAGGTGGTCTGATAGATTGGTACAGCACGCGCATCTGTGGCTGGGTCAGCCTGTTCTTGTCCAACATGCAACTGCAATGTTTCAAAGTGTAATTTCTTTTTGTCTGTCATATTCGTATCTCCTATTCTTTAATTTGTTTTCAATCTGTTTCGTATCTTTCAACACCACAAAGTTAAAGCTGCCACACCGTCCACGCAATAACACAAAAATGCCATTTTGATACCACAAACATGGTATCAGGTAGTTAAAGATTTAGTAAATTTGCAGCATAAACAGAAATCGAATGAATATACTATTAGCTGACAATCAAGATATTACAAAGGCGGGGATTCGGTATCTACTGTCACGCATCAGCCAGGAGCTAATAGTAACAGAGATAAAAAACAAAAAGGGACTAATCAGTCAACTGCAACAGGATGAAAGATGTGCTGTGATTCTTGACTTTACCAGTATGGATATAGAGAGCGTTGATGAACTGCTGGTGATTCAGTCCCGATTTACCAAAACCGAATGGCTGCTGTTCAGCTACGAGTTGAGTGAAGAATTTATCCGCCGGGCCATTCTCAGCAGCAACAAGTTCAGTATCGTGATGAAAGATGGGGAGGCAGAGGAAATCAGTTTTGCCCTGCATAATGTGCTGCGCTGCGAAAGATACATCTGCCGTTACGCATCCGACCTTCTACTACGCGAGCAAAAGCATGACGAGCCCAAAGAGAAAGACCTGCTGACTCCCACCGAAAAGGAAATACTGAAAGAAATTGCCTTGGGCAAAACCACAAAAGAGATTGCCGCTGAGAGATGTCTCAGTTTCCACACCGTCAACACACACAGAAAAAACATTTTCAGGAAACTGGAAGTGAACAATGTGCACGAAGCCACAAAATATGCGATGAGAGCTGGTATCATTGATGCGGCCGAATACTGCATCTGAAAAATTGAAAAAAATTGGGAAAAGAATAGGACAGAGAAGAAAAAAGACTTACTTTTGCGCTTGGAAAGATGCCAGAGTGGTCGAATGGACTGGACTCGAAATCCAGCGAACGGCCTAGCCGTTCCGTGGGTTCGAATCCCACCCTTTCCGCTTTCAAGCCAGATTTCTCATTCAATTGAGAAGTCTGGCTTGATTTTTGCATGTTTTTTAAGAGATTTTAGCAAACAAATGAAGAGGACTCCCGTTATAACAAAGGAAAAAAGGGAGAAAAACCTTATCTTTGTAAATGTAGGGCTAATTGATGTTTCCTCTACTTTACTTTTCCTTTTCGGAAGGTCACTATCTAACGGTGGACAGATGCTGCCACGCATCACCTTCCTGGACCATTCATTTCAGGCCAATGTGAGGTCGATACCTCCCTAACAATAGTTCCTAAATTAGAGAACAACGCAAATGAAACGATTTTTTTTCTTCATCATATGCACTATTTTATGCTTGTCGGCGGCTGAAGGCAGACGGCATCATTCCCATTTCAGATTTCACAGCCACTATCATGGTGCGCGGATGAAACCCAGCGATGCCCGCGATACGCTGAATGCGCCAGTCAACATTGCCGACTCCATCATATACGAGGCCACCAAACACCTTGGAAAACCTTACAGAAGCGGAAACAAGGGTCCCTACGCTTTCGACTGTTCCGGATTCACAGGCTACGTTTACCGCCAATTCGGATTCTCGCTGGGAGCATCTTCCTCCGACCAGTATCTGCAAGGAGTACGTATTTCCACCGAGAATGTACACAAAGGCGACCTGGTCTTTTTTACGGGTCACAATTCCAGAGGTGGAATCGGACACGTGGGCATCGTTTTTGATGTCGACCCCATCAACCACTCTTTCCGATTCATACATGCCGCCAATGGCAGTGGCATCAGAATCGACAGATATCCCGACGCTTTTTATTATACCCGCCGATTCAGAGGTCTCCGCAGAATAATAAACTACAACGAAAGCCGCTTTGCGCCACCTCTGTTTGCAGCTAATGATGCCGCCATCAACAATTCTGTGGACTTACAGCCACAAAACAAACTGGACCTTAGCATTGCCGCCGAAAGCAACAAACACAAAGTACGCCGCGGAGAAACTCTTTACCGAATTGCTCACAAATACAACTGTTCAATTGCCGATCTCAGGAAATGGAATCATTTGAGTGGCCGTCAAAGAGTAAGACCAGGACAAACGCTCGTCATCAGACAAGAAAAAGACGTGAACACCTATCTGCAAGACGCTCGCAAAGAGGTCGCCGCTGAGGACGTGAATGCCAACGATATCAAAGTTTCAGTCAAAAGAGGAGAATCGGTTTACTCTCTCTCTCAAAAATACAACTGTACCATCAAAGAACTGGTTACATGGAACAATCTGCACGGAAACAGAGTGGATGAAGGTCAAGAACTGGTCATCAGACCAAGCAAGACAGTTGCCAACAGCCCAGTTTATGCAGGGAAACCCAATGCCAATACTATCACTCTTACTGTATCTGAAGGAGAAACCATATTCTCTTTGGCAAGAAAATATCACTGCACCTCCAAAGATATCAAAGAATGGAACAACCTGACTTCCAGCCGTCTGAAAACAGGACAGACTCTAGTTATAAAGGGAGAAAACGACAGGAAGAAAGAGGCCGAAGAGAAAGCGAAGGCCAAGGAACAGGCAATAGAAGAAGAACGAAAGAAAATTGACAACGGCAACACGCATACAGTGCAAACAGGGGAGACTCTTGCCGCCATTGGTCGAAATTATAAATGTTCAACTGCCGAACTGATTAAATGGAATCACCTCCGTAACGCCAAAATAAGAGTCGGACAGATTATAAAAATACGGCCGGGAAATGCTGAATACGTTGCCACCCGCACCTACAGCAAGAAAAAGGGTGAGTCTGATACGAACAATGGTGAGACTGCCAACAATGCCGAGACAAACAGCAACGAAGAAAAGACTGGAAAAACATCTACTGAGACCTCAACACACTCAGACGCAAGACCGACAAAGAGCCACAACCAAAGCATCAAAGCGGGTTCAACAAACGACACGTCCGCCTCTTCACCTAACGCATACAAGGTTAAACGAGGAGAAACCATATTCCAGTTAGCAAAAAGATACCATTGTACCGTAAGAGATCTAAAAAAATGGAACAGACTGCGCTCTTGCAAACTGAGACCAGGGCAACAGCTTATAATTAAGAATGGACAAAACTCGCAGATCCAAGAAAGCGAGAAAACCAATATCGGCAACGAAAACAAAGCAGACGAAAAGAATATTAATAGCGACGAACAAAAGGAGGAAATCGCAGGAAAACACACTGTAGCCAAAGGCGAAACCATCTACAGAATTGCAAAAGAGAACAACTGTTCAGTAGAACAAATTCAAAAATGGAATCACCTGCGCACACGCAAACTGAAAGTAGGACAAACTATTATTGTCAAAGGAGGGCAAGCAACAAAAAGCTCACCGGCCTCAGACATTGCCGCCAAGGGCCAGAAGAGTGAAATAGCGCAAAGCACACCATCCGATACCACAAACAGCGTCACAACGCCAGGAATGCACATTGTGGGCAAAGGTGAAACCATTTATCACATTGCGAGAAGTTATCATTGCTCCATAGGGCAAATACAGAGATGGAATCATCTGCACACTCGCAAACTGAAAGTGGGACAGTCATTGGTTATCAAGAGCAAAAAGTAAGGAAGAAGAATCAAATCAAAAAAAAACATAAAACATGGCAAAATTCAAACGCATTCTACTCAAATTGAGCGGAGAATCGCTGATGGGCGAGAAGCAATACGGAATTGATGAAAAAAGACTGAGCGACTATGCTACTCAGATAAAAGAAATTCACGACATGGGAGTGGAAATCGCCATTGTAATAGGTGGAGGAAACATTTTCAGAGGAATGAGCGGCGTATCGAAAGGCTTTGACAGAGTGAAAGGAGACCAAATGGGTATGCTCGCCACCGTCATCAACAGCTTGGCCCTACAGTCTGCACTGAAAAGCACTGGAGTTAAAGCCGAGGTACTCACAGCTATCAGAATGGAACCCATCGGCAACTTCTACAGCAAGGATAAAGCCATTGAATGTATTGAGGCTGGGAAGGTGGTTATCTGCTCTGCTGGAACCGGCAACCCATTCTTTACCACCGATACAGGTTCTTCATTGCGTGGCATTGAATTGGAAGCTGATGTTATGCTGAAAGGCACACGCGTTGACGGCATCTACACTGCCGACCCTGAGAAAGACCCCAAAGCCACCAAATTCGATGAGATATCCTACGATGAGATATTCAAACGAGGACTGAAGGTGATGGACCTCACGGCAACAGAAATGTGCAAAGAGAACAAACTTCCCATCATTGTGTTCAACATGGATACTTTCGGAAACCTGAAAAAAGTTTTGTCTGGTGAGAAAATAGGAACTTACGTACATCCGTAAGGTTCAAGAAGAAAATCAGAACAAAGCCGCAATTCCACGCTTGGGATTGCGGCTTTATTATTGCCCATCAAGAAGGAAATGGGCAAAACTGCACAAAAAAAGGGGCATCCATTATAATGGATACCCCCTTTAACTTATGTAAAAGAATTTACTTTTCCTCAGAAGGAGTCTCTTCAACTACAGTTGCATCAGAGACCTCATCAGCCTTCTTCTTTGCAGAAGAACGACGAGTACGAGTAGACTTCTTGCTTGCTGTAGTCTTGCCCTTGAGCATGTTCTCATCATAATCAACCAACTCGATAAAACACATCTCAGCAGCATCACCCAAACGGATGCCAGTCTTGATGATACGAGTATAGCCACCATTGCGGCTTGCGATTTTCTGAGAAACCTCACGGAAAAGTTCAGTAACGGCCTCTTTATCCTGAAGGTAACTGAACACCACACGACGGGAATTGGTAGAATCATCCTTGCTCTTGGTCAGAAGAGGCTCAACATAAACACGCAGAGCCTTAGCCTTAGCAACAGTAGTTGTGATTCTCTTATTCTTAGCCTTAATCAAAGAACAAGCCATGCTTGAGAGCAGAGCGCTACGCTCAGAACTCTTTCTGCTCAAATGGTTGAATTTCTTAATATGCTTCATTTTATTACTCTTTATCTAATTTATATTTCGAGATATCCATGCCGAAGGATAGATCAAGGCTGTCGAGCAACTGCTCAAGCTCGGTAAGAGACTTCTTACCAAAGTTACGGAACTTGAGTAAGTCGTTCTTATTAAACACAACCAAATCGCCAAGAGTCTCGACATCAGCAGCCTTAAGACAATTAAGTGCACGGACCGAAAGATCCATATCCACCAACTTGGTCTTAAGCAACTGGCGCATGTGAAGAACCTCCTCATCAAATCCATCCTCATTATCGCCATCACGAGAGTCGATCGTAATCTTCTCATCTGAGAACAACATGAAATGATAGATAAGAATCTTGGCAGCCTCTTTCAAAGCATCCTTAGGATGAATTGAGCCATCTGTTTCTATCTCCAAAACCAACTTTTCGTAGTCGGTCTTCTGCTCAACACGATAATTCTCAATCGTGTATTTTACATTGCGGATAGGAGTAAAAATAGAATCAATAGCAATCAAACCGATTTCTGATCCTGGAATCTTATTTTCATCAGCCGGTACCCAACCACGGCCCTTGGCTATGGTCAGTTGGATGTGAAATTCAGTACCAGGGTTGAGATGGCAAATTGCCAAATCAGGGTTCAACACCTCAAAACCTGTTAAACTCTTAGTTATATCCCCGGCATTGAACACTTCGGTCCCCGAAACGGTCAAATCTACCTTTTCGCTTTCAACCTCCTCCACTTTCTGCTTAAAGCGTACTTGTTTGAGGTTAAGGATAATATTAGTAACATCCTCTACAACACCAGGGATATAAGAGAACTCATGGTCAACTCCATCAACCTTCATCGAAGTGATGGCGAAACCCTCCAAAGAAGATAACAAAATTCTTCTCAGGGCATTTCCTATGGTGATTCCATATCCCGGTTCCAACGGACGAAACTCAAACTTACCCTTGCAGTTGTCCGCCTCCAACATTATAACTTTATCGGGTTTTTGAAATGCTAATATAGCCATGGATAAATTATTATTTATTATTTAGAGTATAACTCGACGATTGATTGTTCCTTGATATTCTCAGGGATATCAGTTCTCTCAGGCACATACGAATACTTACCTGACATTGTTGTGTTATCCCACTCTAACCAAGGATACTTGCTGTGATTGAATCCAGCCAATGAGTTAGCGATAGCCTCTAAAGATTTCGACTTCTCACGTACGCCTACAATCTGACCTGCCTTAAGCAAATAAGAAGGGACATTGACGATTTCGCCGTCAACTACGATGTGACGATGAGAAACCAACTGACGTGCAGCTGCGCGCGTTGGGGCCATACCCAAACGATAAACCACATTATCCAGACGAGACTCCAACAACTGAAGAAGAACCTCACCAGTTACACCCTTTGAGCTAGATGCCTTCTCAAAAAGGTTACGGAACTGGTTTTCCAACACACCATAAGTGTATTTAGCCTTCTGCTTTTCAGCCAGCTGATTACCGTACTCCGATACCTTCTTTCTTCTGTTCACTCCATGCTGTCCTGGCGGAAAGTTACGCTTTGCCAGAACCTTGTCGGGACCGAAGATAGCTTCACCAAATCTACGAGAGATTCTCGTCTTGGGACCAATATATCTTGCCATTTTTTTTAAAAATTAATCACCAAATTCACCGAGCGCAGCCGCGACTGCTGAGAGGTTTTTCGCAATCAATGACGCCCTATGAACCGGAGAACTTGTTAAGTAAAATAATAATTAAACTCTACGTTTTTTAGGTGGTCGGCAGCCATTATGAGGAAGTGGCGTAACGTCGATGATTTCAGAGACCTCAATACCTGCACCATGTATGGTACGGATAGCTGATTCTCTTCCATTTCCTGGACCAGATACATATGCAATCACCTTTCTCAGACCCAAGTCAAATGCCGTCTTGGCACAATCCTGTGCGGCCATCTGGGCTGCATAAGGAGTATTCTTCTTAGAGCCACGGAATCCCATTTTACCAGCTGAAGACCAAGAAATAATCTGACCCTCACTGTTTGCCAAAGAGACAATAATGTTATTGAAAGATGAGTGGACATGCAGTTGTCCATTAGCGTCAACTTTTACAACCCTTTTTTTAGCTGCTACTGCTTTTTTTGCCATATTTACTTTATATTAAAAGCATTATTTATTACTTAGTTGCTTTCTTCTTATTTGCAACAGTCTTCTTCTTGCCCTTACGCGTACGAGCATTGTTCTTGGTACGCTGACCTCTGACGGGCAAGCCCAAACGATGACGGATACCTCTATAACAGCCAATATCCATCAAACGCTTGATGTTCATTTGCACTTCAGAGCGGAGATCACCTTCGACCTTCATGGTTGAGCCAATTATCTCACGAATCTTAGCTGCCTGGTCGTCAGTCCAATCCTTAACTTTGATGTTTCTATCAACACCAGCTTCCGACAAAATACGGTTGGCTGAGCTACGACCGATGCCATAGATGTAAGTCAAACCGATTTCTCCACTCTTGTTCTGTGGCAAATCTACACCAACAATTCTTATAGCCATAAACTAATTTTTTGCAAAAATAATAAATTTTTTAACCCTGACGTAATTTTAACTTGGGATTTTTCTTGTTAATTACATACAAACGTCCTTTTCTCCTGACGATTTTGCATTCAGGAGTACGCTTTTTTAGAGATGCTTTTACTTTCATATCGTTTAATTATTATTTATATCTAAAAGATATACGACCTTTACTCAGATCATAAGGAGACATTTCAACACGAACCTTATCACCAGGGAGGATGCGAATATAATGAAGCCGCATCTTACCAGAAATATGAGCTGTGATTTCGTGTCCATTCTCCAATTCAACACGGAACATCGCATTGGACAAAGCCTCTTTGATGGTACCGTCTTGTTCTATTGCACTTTGCTTAGCCATTCTGACCTAACTGTTTTCGATAAATTTGAATGATGATAATATGTCAGCCTTCTCGGCTCCTATAGCCAGAGTGTGTTCGAAATGGGCAGCCGGCTGATGGTCGACAGTGGTTACAGTCCATCCATCCTTAGATATTTTTATATCCCGACTACCCATGGCTATCATAGGTTCGATGGCTATGACCATTCCCCTACGTAGTTTGATGCCGCATCCCCGCTTGCCATAATTACGCACATGCGGATCCTCATGCATCATTCTGCCTATTCCGTGTCCTGTATACTCACGTACAACGGAATATCCATCACCCTCTACTTTTTGCTGTATCGCAGCCCCAATATTCTCAATTCGGGCACCCTCCACAGCCTGGGCTATACCACTATAAAGAGCTGCCTTTGTTGATTGCAACAAGGCAGCTACTTTTTCTGAAACCTGCCCCACAGCAAATGTGTAGCAAGAATCTCCATGAAAACCATTTTTCACAGCGCCACAATCCACCGAGACAATGTCACCATCCTTCAACTCATAGTTCGAAGGAATACCATGCACAACTTGATCATTAACCGAAGTACAAATGGAATTTGGAAATCCATCATATCCCAAAAAACTAGGGACTGCACCACAATCGCGAATAAACGACTCGGCAACCTTATCCAGCTGCAAGGTTGTAACACCTGGCTTAATATTCCTTCCGACCTCAGCCAAAGTCTGTGCCACAATCATATTGCTGACGCGCATAAACTCAATATCCTCATCGGTCTTCAGGTATATCATCTGTATCTTAATAAGCCGACATTTCAGAACGGCCCTTGATTCGTCCAGAACGCATTAAACCATCATAATGATGCATCATCAAATGGCTCTGTACCTGCTGTATGGTATCAAGAACAACACCCACAATAATCAACAATGAAGTTCCACCAAAGAACTGGGCAAACTGCATATTGATGTTGCAAGGGTTAGCAATAAGCGCTGGAAGAACTGCCAAGAAAGCAAGGAACAAAGATCCAGGAAGAGTGATACGAGACATAATTGTATCGATATACTCTGCAGTCTCAGTACCTGGCTTAACACCAGGAATAAATGAACCACTTCTCTTCATATCCTCGGCCATCTGAGTTGGCTGAATGGTAATTGCAGTATAGAAATACGTAAATAATACTATCAATATTGCGAAAACCACATTGTACGCAAATCCCTTATAGTCAAAGTAACTATTGAAGAAACTTCCCGCATCCTTTGAAATGAAAGGAGCTACAGAATAAGGAATAAACATGATTGCCTGGGCAAAGATGATTGGCATCACATTGGCAGCATAAACCTTCAATGGAATATACTGACGCGCACCACCCACCTGGCGACCACCAGAGGTCATCTGCTTGGCATACTGGACAGGCACACGGCGTGTACCCTCAACCAGCATCAAGGAGAGACCAATGACAATTACCAAACCAACAATCTCAAGCAAGAATTTAATCAAGCCACCTTCTCCATGAAGATTCAAGGCGAATTCTGAGATTACAGCAGATGGGAAACGCGCAATAATACCAATCAAGATAATGAAAGAAATACCATTTCCTACACCCTTGTCAGTAATACGCTCACCCAACCACATTACAAACATGCTGCCTCCACACAGAATGACGGTAGAAGAAATCTTGAACCACCAATCGTTAGGTACTGCCCCAGGAGACTGAACATACAAGTTAACCAAATAAGATGGACCCTGAATAAGAAGAATGAGAACAGTAAGAATCCTGGTATACTGAGTCAACTTGCGACGACCACTTTCACCATCTCTCTGCATCTTCTTGAAGGAAGGGACTGCAACCGTCATCAACTGGATGACGATTGAAGCAGAGATGTACGGCATAATACCCAGGGCAAAAACAGAAGCATTGGAAAACGCACCTCCCGAAAACATATTCAGAAGGCTCATGATTCCATTTGCAGTCTGTTGGTCCAAAGCCCCAAGCTGATTAGGATCGACACCCGGCAGAACAATAAAAGAACCGATTCTGTAGATAAATACGAATAATACCGTGATAAGGATACGCTGACGCAAATCCTCAATCTTCCAGATGTTTTTTATTGTTTCTATAGCTTTCATTATTTCTCGTTCAAAGTTACCACTTTACCACCAGCAGCCTCAATGGCAGCCTTTGCAGAAGCAGAGAATGCGTCCGCCGTAACAGTCAGCGATTTGCTAACTGCACCCTTGCCAAGTATCTTGACAAGTTCTTTGGCCTTGGCAAGACCTGCCTTTGCAAGCACAGCCTTGTCAATTTCAGATACATTCAACTTTTCTGATACAGTCTGAAGATCAGCCAAATTAACGGGTCTATAAGAGACTCTATTAATATTCTTGAAACCGAACTTAGGCAGGAGACGCTGCAATGGCATCTGACCACCCTCGAAGCCAATCTTGTGAGAATAGCCTGAGCGAGAGCCAGCACCTTTACTACCACGAGTAGAAGTACCGCCGTAACCAGAACCTTGACCACGACCCAATCTTCTCTTCGAATGAGTAGAACCAGCAGCTGCTTTTAAATTACTTAAATCCATATTTATTTAAAACTTTTTCAAACAATTAATTACTTAACCACAACGACGAGGTGCTTAACAGCCTCGTACATACCTCTGATAGCAGGAGTATCCTCATGCTCAACAACAGAGTTGGTCTTCTTGAAACCTAGGGCATCCAAATTAGCCTTCTGTCTCTTAGAACAGTCTATTCTGCTAACTACTTGCTTTAACTTTATTGTAGCCATAATTATTAACCTTTAAAAACTTTATCTAATGAGACACCACGGTTCTGCGCTACAGAAAAAGCATCTCTCAACTGAGAAAGTGCAAGTACTGTAGCCTTTACAAGGTTGTGAGGGTTAGATGAACCCTTTGACTTTGCAAGGACATCCTTTACTCCTGCGCTCTCAAGTACTGCACGCATGGCACCACCGGCTTTCACACCAGTACCTTCAGATGCAGGCTTGATGATGACTTCAGAGCCACTGAATCTAGCAATCTGTTCATGAGGGATAGTACCCTTAAGTACAGGAACCTTCACCAAGTTCTTCTTGGCTGCTTCAGTACCCTTGTCAATAGCGGCAGTGACCTCATTGGCCTTACCCAGACCATAACCTACAAGGCCCTCACCATTACCAACTACAACGATAGCAGCAAAAGTAAGCGCACGGCCACCCTTAGTAACCTTAGTTACCCTGTTAAGGGCAACCAAACGTTCCTTCAGTTCAGACTCGTTGTTGTTAGTGTTGTTGCTTGTTTTTGTATTTTTTGTATTCTCAGCCATAACAATTAAAATTTAAGACCTCCCTTACGGGCTGCTTCAGCCAATTCCTGAACTCTACCATGATAGAGATAACCATTACGGTCGAAAACAACTTCAGTAACACCAGCAGCAATAGCATTCTTGGCAACCAATTCTCCGACCTTTGCGGCTTGATCCTTCTTAGTTTCCTTTTCAGTCAACTTTAAAGATGAAGCCGAAGCCAAAGTTACACCCTTGTCATCATTGACAACCTGGGCATAAATTTGCTTGTTACTTCTGAAAACCGACAGACGCGGTCTTTCTGCAGTACCGGACATCTTGTTCCGGATACTTTTCTTTATCTTATTTCTTCTTTGAACTTTATCAGTCATAATAACCTAATTTACGTAGTGTATTACTTAGCTCCAGCAGCCTTTCCAGCCTTTCTGCGGATTTGCTCACCAATAAACTTGATACCCTTGCCTTTATAAGGCTCTGGCATACGGAATGAGCGAATCTTTGCACAGATTTGGCCAATCAACTGTTTGTCACAAGACTCAAGGTTGAGCAGTGGATTCTGGTTTCTTTCACTCTTGGTTTCTACCTTTACCTCCTTTGGAAGCTGGAAGTAAATGGTATGAGAATAACCCAGAGAGAACTCGATAACCTGTCCCTGATTAGAGACACGATAACCGACACCCACTAGCTCCATTTCCTTACGATAGCCAGTTGAAACTCCTACAACCATGTTATTTACAAGAGAACGATAGAGTCCATGAAGAGACTTCTCCTCCTTGTCATCACCCTTACGGCTGAGAACAACAGAACCTTCTTTTACCTCTACATTGATTTTAGGATCAACTTTCTGAGACATTTCTCCTTTAGGACCCTTTACGGTAACAGTGTTATCTTTAACAGAAACTGTAACTCCACTTGGAATACTAATTGGTAAATTTCCTATTCTTGACATTTACAATTCCTCCTAAATTAATAAACATAACACAAAATTTCACCGCCGACTTTCATGTCGCGAGCTTCCTTATCGGTAACAACACCCTTAGAAGTGGAAACAATGGCAATGCCCAATCCATTGAGGACGCGAGGCATGTCTTTGTAACCAGTGTACTTACGCAAACCAGGAGTAGAAATTCTTACCAGGTTTCTAATTGCGTTGACTTTGTTCACCGGATCATACTTCAGGGCAATCTTGATTGAGCCCTGAGGTCCGTCCTCAATGAACTTGTAATTCAAGATATAACCCTTCTCGAGCAATATCTTGGTAATCTCTTTCTTCAAATTTGATGCAGGAACATCAAGCACACGATGCTTGGCACGAATAGCGTTCCGCAATCTCGTCAGATAATCTGCTATTGGATCTGTCATAAAATTATAAAATTAAATTGATCAGGAATATCCTGACAATATTTAAGTTGCTTTACCAGCTTGCCTTCTTTACACCAGGTATCAAACCAGCAGAAGCCATCTCACGGAACTGAATACGTGAGATGCCAAAAACACGCATATAACCTCTTGGTCTGCCTGTCAATTTGCAACGATTGTGCTTACGAACAGGAGATGCGTTTTTAGGGAGCGCCTGAAGACCGGCATAATCACCATCCTTCTTGAGTTGTGCTCTCTTTTCTGCATATTTGGCGCAAAGTTTTTCCCGCTTTACCTCACGGGCTACCATTGATTCTTTTGCCATTCTATTTTATTTTTTAAAAGGTAAACCGAATTCTTTCAATAATGCGAAACCTTCCTCGTCAGTTTTTGCTGAGGTTACAAAGGTAATATTCATTCCCAATATATTGGTAATAGAATCGATATTTATTTCAGGAAAAATTATTTGCTCCTGAATACCAAGGGTGTAATTACCCATTCCATCCAACTTTGAGTCAATACCCTTGAAATCGCGGATACGAGGAAGAGCCACACGAACGAGACGCTCCAGGAATTCATACATCTTCTCACGACGGAGAGTGACACGAACACCAATAGGAGCCTTCTTACGAAGACGGAAATTGGAGATATCCTTCTTTGAAAGAGTAGGGACAGCCTTCTGACCAGAGATGGCAGTCAATTCATTAATTGCAGTTTCGATGATTTTCTTGTCATCTACCGCCTTTCCCAAGCCTTCGTTGATAACGATTTTCTCAAGAACAGGCACCTGCATAATTGTTTTGTAACCAAACTGCTTGGTCAAAGCAGGAACGATACGATCAGTATATTCTTTTTTCAGACTGGCTGTATTCATTTCTTAACCTCCCCATCTTTAATTTCTTCACCCGATTTCTTAGCATAACGAACTGACTTGCCCTCAGCATTCAAACGGCGGCCAATACGAGTTGGCTTGCCAGACTTAGGGTCAATAGGGTTCAAATTAGAAACATGGATAGGAGCTTCCTTAGTGATAATGCCACCCTGAGGGTTCTTAGCACTAGGCTTAGCGTTCTTCTTAACCATATTCATGCCCTTGACAATAGCCTTCTGATCCTTAACGAGGACCTCGAGCACCTCGCCTTGCTGGCCTTTGCTCTTACCTGTGTTAATATAGACGATGTCGCCTTTCTTAATATGTAACTTAGTCATTGCTTGAATTTTGAAAATTAAAGTACTTCAGGAGCAAGAGAAACGATCTTCATGTTTGTGGCACGAAGCTCTCTGGCAACGGGGCCGAAAATACGGCTGGCCCTCATTTCACCGGCACCATTCAGAAGTACGCAAGCGTTGTCATCAAAACGGATGTATGAGCCATCAGCACGTCTGATTTCCTTCTTGGTTCTGACTATTACCGCCTTTGAAACTGTTCCCTTCTTCATATCGCTGGATGCGAGAACATCCTTGACAGTAACAACGATAATATCGCCTACACCTGCGTAACGTCTACCTGTACCTCCAAGTACACGGATACACAATGCGTTTTTGCCGCCACTGTTATCGGCAATATTCAATCTTGATTCTTGCTGTATCATAATTACTTAGCTCTTTCAATAATTTGGACCAATCTCCATCTTTTTGTTTTACTCAGAGGACGAGTTTCCATAATGCTTACTAAATCACCTACATTGCATTCGTTTTTCTCGTCGTGAGCGTGATACTTCTTCGTCTTGTTGACGAACTTCTTGTAAATAGGGTGCTTCTCCTTATACTGGATTGAAACGGTAATTGTCTTATCCATCTTATTGCTGGAAACAACACCTTGTCTTACTTTTCTTAAGTTTCTCATTTTAAATCAAGCCCAATGGTTATTACTTTTTCAATTCTCTTGCGCGCATCTCCGTTTTAATACGGGCGATGTCCTTACGAGAAATTTTCAATATAGAAGGGTTTTCCAGAGGAGAAACTGAATTCTCTATCTTCTTGCGGTTCAAATCCTTCACAGAAGCGTCAAGACGCTCCTGAAGATCCTTATCGGATAATTCTTTTAATTCTGCTGCTTTCATGATTTACGCGTTTTGTGTTAGATCATAATCTCTACGTACAATGAACTTTGTAGCGACTGGCAGCTTCTGTGCTGCGAGGCGAAGAGCCTCCTTGGCTATAGCCAAAGACACACCCTCAACTTCAATGATGATACGTCCAGGAGTGACAGTAGCAACGAAACCTTCTGGGTTACCTTTTCCTTTACCCATACGTACATCCAAAGGCTTCTTTGTGATTGGCTTGTCTGGGAATATTCTCATCCAGATTTGTCCCTCACGGTTCATATAACGAGTAACAGCGACACGGGCAGCTTCAAGCTGACGTCCCGTAATCCATTTTCTATCTTCCAAGACTTTGATACCGAAAGAACCGAAGGCAAGCTGATTTCCTCTCTGCGCATTGCCCTTCAGTCTACCCTTCTGCCATCTTCTGAACTTGGTTTTTTTGGGTTGTAACATTTTCTACTAAATTAAAGAATTAGACAGATTGTTTTTTTCTTCTCTTTGAGAATCCGCCCTTGTTATTGTTGAATGAGCGGTTATTCTCCTTTACGGCAGTGAAATCAGGAGCAAGGTCCTTCTTGCCGTAAATCTCGCCACGGCAAATCCAAACCTTTATACCTATCAAACCCACCTTGGTGAGGGCTGCTGTCTGAGCATAATCGATATCAGCACGGAAAGTGTGCAATGGAGTTCTACCCTCCTTGAACATTTCCTTGCGGGCCATTTCTGCGCCATTAAGACGGCCACAGACCTGGACCTTGATACCTTCGGCACCCAAACGCATTGTAGAAGAAATTGCCATCTTGGTGGCACGTCTGTAAGCGATTTTGTTCTCAATCTGACTTGCAATGTTGTTAGCTACGATAACAGCATCCAACTCAGGCTTCTTAACTTCGAAGATGTTGATTTGAACATCCTTGTCGGTAATCTCTTTCAGTTCCTCTTTCAGTTTGTCAACTTCCTGACCACCCTTACCGATAATAATACCGGGGCGCGCAGTACAAATATTGATAGTGACAAGCTTAAGAGTACGTTCAATAACGATTCTAGAAATACTAGCCTTAGCCAAACGGGCCTGAAGATACTTTCTGATTTTGGAATCCTCCAAAATAGTATCGCCATAGTTTTTTCCGCCAAACCAGTTAGAATCCCAACCTTTGATGATTCCCAGACGGTTGCTTACCGGATTAATCTTTTGTCCCATTTTCTGCTACTTTTTGGTTATCGTTTGAATCTTCCTTCTTGATAGTATCGACATAAAGCGTGACATGATTAGAACGCTTGCGGATTCTGTAACCACGACCCTGAGGTGCGGTACGCAGTCTCTTCAACATACCTGCGCCGTCCACGAAGATTTCACTTACATACAATTCACCACCTTCTGCCTTTCTCTCGTTCTTCTGTTCCCAGTTCGCGATGGCCGAACGAAGGAGTTTCTCCAGACGGATTGAAGCGTCCTTAGGAGAGAACTTAAGAGCACTGAGGGCTCTATAAGCCTCCATGCCGCGAATAACGTCAGCTAATAGACGCATCTTACGAGGAGAAGTAGGCACATCGTTCAATTTAGCGAAATACACACTTTTCAAAGACTCTTTTCTAGCGTCAGCTGCTTTTTTCTTTCTTTGAGCCATATTTAATTATTCTTTTTTTTCTTACGGATTATTTGTTATTATTTCCGTGACCTCTAAAATTGCGAGTCAAAGAGAACTCACCAAGTTTGTGGCCTACCATATTCTCTGTAACAAATACGGGAATAAACTTATTACCGTTATGGACTGCGATGGTATGGCCCACGAAGTCAGGGGAGATCATAGAAGCTCTTGACCAAGTTTTGACAACGGATTTCTTGCCGCTCTCATTCATGGCCAGAACCTTCTTCTCGAGCTTGACATCGATAAATGGACCTTTTTTTAATGATCTACTCATAAAATTACCTTAGATTTTGATTACTTCTTTCTTCTTTCAATAATGAACTTGCTAGAAATCTTCTTTGGTGCGCGCGTCTTATAGCCACGAGCCAACAGACCCTTGCGAGATCTTGGAAGACCTCCAGACTGACGTCCTTCACCACCACCCATTGGGTGATCAACAGGGTTCATTACGACACCTCTGTTGTGAGGACGACGGCCTAACCAGCGAGAGCGGCCTGCTTTACCAGAGCTTTCAAGCATGTGGTCAGCATTGCCGACGGTACCTACGGTAGCTTTGCAAGTGCAAAGAATCATACGAGTTTCACCTGAAGGTAATTTTACGATAGCATACTTGCCTTCTCGCGAAGTCAACTGTGCAGCCGTACCAGCAGAACGGACAAGGGCAGCACCCTGACCAGGACGCAACTCAATGTTGTGTACCATGGTTCCGAGTGGAATGCTCTGCAATGGCAGTGCATTGCCGATTTCAGGCGCAGCCTCTGCTCCTGAAAGGAGCTCTTGGCCTACCTGAAGTCCATTAGGAGCGAGAATGTAGCGCTTCTCACCATCCTTGTAGAAGAGGAGAGCGACATGAGCCGAACGGTTCGGATCATATTCGATCGTCTTCACAACAGCTGGAACACCATCTTTTTCTCTTTTAAAATCAATTACTCTGTATTTTCTCTTGTGACCACCACCGATGTAACGCATGGTCAGACGACCATCATTGTTACGACCGCCGGTCTTACTCATACCGCTTACAAGAGATTTTTCTGGCTTGCTGGCGGTAATTGCGTCAAACATGCCAATAACTTTGTGTCTTTGCCCCGGTGTAGAGGGTTTAAATTTACGAACAGCCATTTGCTTTATTAAATATTGCTATATAAGTCAATTACTTCTCCCGCTTTCAATGTGACATAAGCCTTCTTGTATGAAGCGGTTCTGCCTGAGATGAGTGTCCTTTTGGTAGAACGAGATTTTGCCTTTCCGTTATACATTGATGTATTTACAGAAAGGACATTAACCTTGTACATTTCCTCAACAGCCTTCTTGATGTCGCCTTTTGTAGCAGACTTCAAGACGCGAAATCCGAATACCGACTTCTCGTTCAGGGCTGTAACTTTCTCAGTTACAATTGGTTTGATTATGATTCCCATCTTCTTATGCATTTAAAGTTTTCTCGATATTTGCCAATGCACTTTCTGTGAAAATCACAGTCTTTGCGTCCATAATTTTGTAAGTGTTTAATTCAGAAGCTGCTAACACTTTTGATTTAGACAAATTACGGGCTGACAAATATACGTTTTTATTTAGTTCTGACAAAACCAAAACCGATTTCTTATCAGAAACTTTTAAATTGTTGGTAAAGTTGATGAACTCCTTTGTCTTTGGAGCCTCAAAATCAAAGTCCTCAACAACTATGATGTTGTTGTCTTTTGCCTTATACGACAGAGCCGACTTGCGGGCAAGCTGCTTTGTCTTCTTGTTCAGCTTGAACGAGTAGTCACGTGGCTGAGGGCCGAATGTACGGCCACCACCTACTAACACTGGCGACTTGATATCACCACGACGGGCACCGCCCCCGCCTTTTTGCTTCCCAAGTTTACGAGTACTTCCTGAGTTCTCGCTTCTCTCCTTTGCCTTGTGAGTACCCTGACGAAGGTTGGCCAGATACTGCTTAACACCCAGATAAAGGACGTGATCATTCGGCTCAATTCCAAATACGGCATCACTCAGAGTGACTTTCTTGCCCGTATCTTCTCCTTTTATGTTATATACGCTCAGTTCCATTACTTATTGATAATTACGATTGAACCTTTTGTTCCTGGCAATGATCCTTTCAATACAAGAATATTGTTTTCAGGAATAACCTTTAAGACTTCGAGATTCTTGACAGTGACGGTGTCGCCACCTGTGCGGCCTGCCATTCTCATTCCCTTGAATACCTTTGCAGGGTATGAACATGCTCCGATTGATCCTGGGTGACGCTGACGGTCGTCCTGACCATGGGTTGACTGTTGCACACCGCCGAAATTGTAGCGGCCTACAACACCCTTGAATCCTTTTCCTTTTGATGTGCCACATACGTCAACGAACTTGGCGTCTGCAAACATCTCTACCGAAATCTGGTCTCCAAGGTTGTACTCCTTGTCATAATTGAACTCGGCCAAGTGTCTCTTGGGAGTTACGCCTGCCTTCTTGAAGTGGCCCAATTCTGCGGCTGGTGTGTTCTTCTCTTTTTTGTCATCGAACGCAACCTGGAACGCTTTGTAGCCATCCTTCTCAACGGTCTTTACCTGCGTAACAACACAAGGACCAACTTCGACAACAGTGCATGGTACATTTTTACCATCAGCACTGAAAACGGATGTCATTCCGATTTTTTTACCTAATAATCCTGGCATTTCAATAAAATATTAATGATAATACTATAAAAAACTCACACTTTGATTTCTACGTCAACTCCACTTGGCAATTCAAGCTTCATCAGCGCATCAACAGTCTTTGCTGTTGAGCTATAGATGTCAATCAGACGCTTGTATGCTGAAAGCTCAAACTGCTCTCTTGACTTCTTGTTGACGAATGTTGAACGGTTTACAGTAAAGATTGAAGTATGTGTTGGGAGCGGAATAGGACCGCTGACAACAGCTCCCGTGTTCTTTACAGTCATGACTATCTTCTCGGCTGACTTGTCAACCAAAGAGTGGTCGTATGACTTCAATTTGATTCTGATTTTTTGACTCATTTGAATCTAATCTATTTTTTAAATTTCTATTATTCTTACTTTAACAAATCCACTCTACCCTTTGCAGCCTCAACCACGGTGCGTGCGATAGAAGTAGAAACCTGCTCGTAGTGAGAGAACTCCATGGTTGAAGTCGCTCTACCAGAAGAAATGGTACGCAATGCAGTTACATATCCGAAAGTCTCTGCCAATGGCACCTTGGCCTTAACGACACGCGCTCCGGTACGGGATGTTTCCATACCCTCAACCTGACCACGACGTTTGTTCAAGTCACCGATTACATCACCCATGTTCTCCTCTGGAGTAACGACCTCCAGTTTCATGATAGGTTCCAAAAGAACTGGTTTTGCCTTTGCACAAGCATTCTTGAATGCAAGGTTGGCACAAATCTCAAATGAAATCTGATCTGAATCGACTGGATGATATGAACCATCAACCACAACTACCTTCAGACGGTCTACAGGGAAACCTGCCAACACGCCTGACTTCATTGCATTGGTGAAACCTTTCTGAATAGATGGAATGAACTCCTTAGGAATGTTACCACCCTTCACTTGGTCAACGAACTGCAAGCTGCCTACAAAATCATCGTCAGCTGGGCCAACCATAAGTGCCATATCGGCATACTTACCACGGCCACCCGACTGCTTCTTGTAAACCTCACGATGGTCAACTGTCTCCGTGATAGCCTCCTTATATGATACCTGAGGCTGACCCTGGTTACATTCAACCTTGAACTCACGCTTCAGACGGTCAAGAATGATGTCCAAGTGAAGCTCACCCATACCCGAAATGATAGTCTGGCCAGACTGCTCGTCGGTATGAACACGGAAGGTAGGGTCCTCTTCAGCCAACTTGGCAAGACCATTGCCCAACTTATCAACATCAGCCTGAGACTTAGGCTCAACGGCAATACCAATCACTGGATCTGGGAACTTGATAGACTCAAGAACGACAGGGTTCTCCTCGTCACACAATGTATCACCAGTACGGATATCCTTGAAGCCGACACCTGCGGCAATATCTCCAGCATCAACCAAATCAATAGGATTCTGATGATTTGAGAACATCTGGAACAAACGTGAAATACGCTCTTTCTTGCCCGAACGAGGATTGAACACATACGAACCGGCAGCTACTTTTCCTGAATAAACTCGGAAATAGCACAGACGGCCTACAAATGGGTCAGTGGCAATCTTGAATGCAAGAGCGCACAAAGGCTCATCCTCATCTGCATGACGGTCAATTTCCTTATCAGGATCATTCACGTCATGACCTACGATTGTATTTCTGTCCTTAGGACTTGGCAAGTAATCACAGACTGCATCAAGCATAGTCTGCACGCCCTTGTTCTTGAATGAAGAACCACAAATAACAGGGAAAAGTTCGTTAGCGATAGTACCCTTGCGGATAGCGGCACGAATTTCGTCCTCTGTAATAGTGGATGGGTCACTAAAGAACTTCTCCATCAATTTGTCATCGAATTCAGCGGCAGCCTCGAGCATTTTCTCTCTCCATTCTGCAGCCTCAGCCTGCAATGCAGGTTCAATATCGTCAACTTCATACTCGGCACCCTGAGTTTCATCATGCCAAAGTATTTCCTTCATCTTGATCAAATCGACAACACCTCTGAACTTCTCCTCAGCGCCAACTGGAATCTGGATGGCACAAGGTTTGGCACCCAGAAGGTCCTTAATCTGCTTAACCACCTCATAATAGTTGGCACCCGAACGGTCCATCTTGTTGACATAGCACAAACGGGGAACGCCATACTTCTCTGCCTGACGCCAAACAGTCTCTGACTGAGGCTGAACACCACCGACTGCACAGAATGTAGCAACGGCACCATCAAGCACACGAAGAGAACGTTCAACCTCGGCCGTGAAGTCAACGTGCCCTGGGGTATCAATCAAATTGAACTTATATGTTTTACCACCATAGTTCCAACGACAAGTCGTGGCAGCTGATGTGATAGTTATACCGCGCTCCTGCTCCTGGACCATCCAGTCCATAGTGGCAGCACCATCATGCACCTCACCGATTTTGTGAGTAAGACCCGTATAGTAGAGGATACGCTCTGACGTTGTGGTCTTACCGGCATCGATGTGTGCCATAATACCTATATTTCTTGTAAGATGTAAGTCTTGCTTAGCCATAATAATTTATGAATGAAAAATTGGTTTAAATATTAGAATCTGAAATGAGCGAATGCACGGTTGGCCTCAGCCATCTTGTGCATATCCTCCTTACGTTTGAACGCACCGCCCTGATTGTTATAGGCATCAGAGATTTCAGCCGCCAATTTTTCTGCCATTGAATGGCCACTACGCTTGCGAGCGAAAGAGATTAGATTCTTCATAGATATAGACTCTTTTCTGTCTGGGCGAATTTCGGTAGGGACCTGGAAGGTAGCGCCACCTACACGACGAGACTTAACCTCAACAATAGGAGTTATATTTTCCAATGCTTTTTTCCAGATATCAAGAGGTGTTTTCTCCTCATTAGGGAATTTCGCCTTCAGATTGTCCAATGCAGAGTAGAAGATGCCATAAGCTATGCTCTTCTTTCCATCATACATCAAATGGTTTACAAATCGTGTAACCATAGCCTCATTAAAGACGGGATCTGGTAATATAACCCGTTTTTTGGGTGTTGACTTTCTCATTTTTTTAAAATTTCTGTTCTTGTTTTGGTTGCTCTATACGCTTCAATGGTTTCGCTAAACCATTTACTCAACCTGTCATCTGCCACCAGTAAACTCAAACAATGTTTAACTAATAATTAATTAAAATAGGTGTGCAATTATTTCTTTGCTGCTGGTTTTGCACCCTCCTTAGGACGCTTAGCTCCGTATTTTGAACGACGCTGAGTACGGTTGGCTACAGCTGCGGTATCAAGGGTTCCACGTACGATGTGATAACGTACGCCTGGAAGATCCTTTACACGGCCGCCACGGACCAATACGATTGAGTGCTCCTGCAGATTGTGGCCTTCTCCTGGAATGTAGGCATTCACCTCTTTCTGGTTGGTCAGATGTACTCTGGCTACCTTACGCATTGCAGAATTTGGCTTCTTTGGGGTTGCGGTGTATACACGCACGCAAACGCCACGTCTCTGAGGGCACAGATTCAGTGCTGGAGACTTGCTCTTGTCCAACTGAGTTGACCTTCCTTTTCTAACTAACTGTTGAATTGTAGGCATTTTACTAATTTTTAACTTTTAACTTATGTTTTTTACTTATTATACACTTTGGTATATGAGTGTGCAAAGTTACAAATATTTTTTCTTTTTACAATAGTTTATTTTCTTTTTATTTGTAACATTTTCAGCACGTTTGCATCTTCTTTTCCCAGCTTTCCCAATTTATATCATCTTTCCTCTCTCTATTTTCCCCTTAAATAAATTATATTTGCAAAATGAGATTAAGCACCCTTACATTATTTATATGGAAGAACAAATAAACGACGAAAAGTGGAAAAGCGAGGCCAGGGAAAAAGCCAGACTGGCGATGGAAGAGGCTCAACGCAACAAAATAGAAGCTCAAAAGGCGCACAAAGAATCGGTAAGAAACGAACGGAAAAAATTGTTCGTCATGGCGCTACTGTTCTTTGCCGCTGCGGTCGTCATTGTTTACATTTTCCCTTCCTCCGGACGATTCAAATACAATTATGAGGTTGGTAAGCCCTGGGCCTACGAGAATCTGACGGCTCCCAGCAGCTTCCCCATTCAAAAATCGAGTTCTGAAATTGACAGGGAATACGGACAGTTGCTACGACAGAGCTATCGTCCATGCTATACGGTAGACAACAATACCGCCGATAAGATGCTGAAGATTTTTGCTGAAATCAGTTCCAGCAAATCCACAGCCATTGCGACTGCCCATTCCCAATACATTTCAGCTCAGCTGAAAGAGATATATAAAGAAGGTATACTCTCAAACGATGATTTGGACCGTCTGAACAAGATGGGTATCAAAAGCATTAAAATAAGGAAGCAGGACTCCGAAGGCGGCCCAAGCTACTATACCGAGCAGCCTATCAAAAACATTTACACCATAAAGAATGCTTATGAGAAAATAATCGAAGCGGCACCCGCTGGGCTCGATAAAAACATTCTGAGGTCCTATAACATCAACAATGTGCTGGTATCCAACCTTGATTTTGACAAGGAAATTTCCGACCAGCTGAGGAGCGAACTTTATAAGGAAATTTCACTCAACAAGGGCATGGTACAGAATGGGGAGAAAATAATTGACCATGGCGACATCGTATCACCCCACACCTATGAGATTCTCAATTCCCTTCGTTCCGAAATGGAGACAGGCCATAAGAGTCAGCGCAGCACCTCTGTACTCACGGGGCAGAGCATCTGCATTCTCTGCATCTTGTCAGCCTTTTTTCTATATATGGGATTGTTCAGAAAGCGCTTCGTGTGCGTCAAGAATATCTTTTTTATGCTGTGCCTCATTGTCGGCTTGTGTGCGCTCACCGCATCAATCACCAAATTGGGGAATGAGGAGATTTTTGTGACTGTATACCTTATACCATACGCGCTGCTGCCGATTACCATCAGCACATTTTTCGATACCCGTACCGCATTGTTTTCTCACCTCACCACCGTTCTGCTGTGCTCACTGATTGCTCCTCACGAATTTGAGTTTCTTATGTTGCAAATAATTGTGGGCATGATATGTATCAGCACCTTAAAAAATATATATCAAAGGGCCCAGTTAATAAGGTCGGCGGGCATCATAGCCGGCATCTACATTCTGTGCTACTCAGGACTCGCACTGATACAAAATGGGGGATGGGAGAGGAAAGACAATATAGTGTTAGTCTCCTTCATCATCAACGGTGGTTTGCTGCTGTTCGCCTACCCTTTCATATATATCATGGAGAAATTGTTCAGTTTCGTTTCCGATGTCACATTGGTGGAATTGACCAACACCAACAATCCGTTACTGCTTCAGTTTGCCGAAGTTGCACCTGGCAGTTTTCAACACTCGCTGCAAGTCTCCAATCTGGCGGCTGACGCGGCCATTGCGATAGGAGCCAATCCAATGCTGGCAAGGGCTGGCGGCTTGTACCACGACATAGGAAAAATCGGAAATCCTATTTACTTTACCGAGAATCAGAAGGATTTCAACCCCCATCAGTTTCTTACCGAGCGCGAAAGTGTGCAGGTTATCACCCGTCATGTGACAGATGGCATCATCATTGCCAAAAAGAACGGATTGCCACAGCAGATACAAGACTTCATTGAGACACACCATGGAAAGAATCTGGTGCGTTACTTTTACAACACCTACGTCAACCGGCACCCCGACGAGGCTGTCGATAAGGCTCTGTTCTCCTATCAGGGCAAATTGCCTGCCACCAAAGAGACCGCCATCGTCATGATGTGCGATGCCGTCGAGGCTGCCTCTAAAAGTCTGGACAAATATACGGATGAGACCATCAACACGCTGGTAGAAAACATCATCGGCACTCAAATAAAGGAATGTGCCTTTGCCGAGGCTCCCATCACCATCAAGGAAATTGAAGAAGTTAAAAACACACTGAAAGAAAAGCTGAAAAATATGTACCATACCCGAATCCGGTATCCTGAACTGAGAAGGGACGCAAACGTGAATGTCCAGACGGGCAAGTAAAAGCAGACAGAAAATTTCTTAGGAAATAATATACCTGTTGACACGTTTTTTTGTAATAGGCACATAAAACAAAAAGCGGAAAACCCTTTTGTGGTTCTTCCGCTTTTTTAGTAAATTTAGGACAAGCCTAAAATAGACAATTCCGTAAAAATATTCTTATATTTGTAAGATTATTATTGTTATGTGATATTTATCTATAAAGATAATAATTATGGATAAGATAAATCTTACGGAATCACAATTGCACAGAATAATTAAAGAAAGTGTAAAGACAATATTAGTTGAAATCGGATATAGGACTGCGACACTTGCAGCAGGTGCTAATATGAAAGCTAATAATGATATTCGTAATGGTATCATATATTATGGCAAAAGAAATAGGAATAATATGGATAAAGTTGACCAATCAGCCAAATTAGATTATAAAGCAATCTCTCAATCAGTGATTGATAATGTAGGAGCATTTACCTTGCTGTTCTTAAAAACAGAAAAAGAAGGATATCTTACAAGTTTGGTAAAGTTTCATTTCAATGAGATTATATATTTAAGCAATAACTGCTTTATAATGCAAGGTGTTACAGAAATGTCAAAACATCCTATACCAAGTAGTAAATATAGACCCAAGCCTGTTTATGTTAAAATTCAATATAACTTTAACACTCAGCTATTTACAGAAGTCGTATATTGCGCAAATGGAACTATTAGACGTAAGGATATATTAACTCTTATCACAGCAGAGGATGTTGGCGCAGAAAATAAGGCAACAGCGGATTCTTTACTCTTACATATGAGTAATTGCCTTTATTCAATTGAAGATTATCAAAGTTCATTATAAAATAAGATGACACACTAATATTTATTCAATTTAGTGTGTCAACAAATATATCATTCCCTAAAAATTTTATAAAAATATGATACTAAGTAATTACGTTGAAGGCATAGGCATGCGTCCCGCCCCTACGATAAAACACAAGGACAAAGAAAATGATTTTCAATTTAACATTTACAATATAATCAACCGAACAAAATATAGGGTATATCAGGAAGCTACCTTGTATGGTGACTGTAACGAGCTGATTCCAGATATAAGTGTTGTTAAAAGAAAAACATTCGAACCGATTCTTTTGATTGAAATAACGACACACATAATGCTTGATAAGATAAAGGATAAAATGATAGAAATAAGAAATAGAATTGGGGAATGTGAACTTTTCGTTTACGATTATGATACCGAAAAATGGTATAATATGAACTATGATGATGAAGAGGAACAGACCTGTAAAGAACATTTATACTGCAAATTGATTAGTCATCAGATAAACTATATAAACAAGGAAAATTATTAGAAGGTATTAAATCCTGAAAGCTCCGTGGCGACACGGGGCTTTAAATGTTCCAAAAGAACATTTCACCACTACCCTTGCCGTTTGCCGACATCCTTCGGTTTTTCGCTTGTTTTTGTTCAATATTTCTACAATATATCATTCCATTTATTTTGTCAATTATCTGAATATTAGTACATTTTTCATATAAGATATAAAGCAACTGTTTTAATTTATGGGCAATTTATCCACTATACAGACTGTTGATGTATGCACCATCAAGAAGGTGATGCAGCTGCTGAGCATGAGCAAAAGCACAGCCGGCAGATATATAAGTCTGTGCCGTGACATATTGCACTTACTCGTTGTAGCTTACCTGTGGCTGGATTTTCACAAAAGTATCTTATTTCCCAACCGCACGGGTATTCTTTCAGTGTCGCCGGCAAGTAGGCAAAAGTAGGATTTTCGAATTGAGACATTTTTTTCTTCTGAAACAGAGTCCCAAAAGAAAAGTGCCGCAAAACAGCCGCACTTTATTTTAAAATACGGCTGTTTTTGCTATGTAATATTCTTATTTTCAATTATTTGTGATTGAGAAGGGATTCGAACCCTTGACCCACAGCTTAGAAGGCTGTTGCTCTATCCAACTGAGCTACTCAACCATTGCTCTCTACACATTGTGCAATTGCAGTGCAAAAGTAGTATTTTTATTTAACTCAAGCAAAATATATCAGCTTTTTTTTAGAATGGATACCCAATGGCGAAATGGAAAGCGAAATCATCACTCCATGTAATGTCGTGATAACGCCACCGCTCCCCATCGGGCAAAGCCGGGTCATAGGCTTTCATTCCCACATCCAAACGGATTAAAAAATAGGTAAAATCACAACGCAGTCCCAATCCATAGGCCATGGCTATCTGTTTATAAAATTCATCTAAATGGAATGTTCCTTCGGGCTGGAAATCATAATTCTTAATATTCCAGATATTGCCGGCATCGACAAAGGCTGCGCCCTCAAATTTCCAGAAAAGTTTAGACCGGTATTCTATATTTGCTGTCAATTCTATATTACCCGATTGGCTCACGAAGTCCTCCGAATTAGGAGAAGTATAGGTACCAGGCCCCAGAGTACGGACAGCCCAACCTCTCACACCATTCGCACCTCCCGCAAAAAAACGTTTTTCAAATGGCACCATTTCGGCGTTTCCATAGGGAAATTCCACACCTGTCTTTATATGAAACACAAGTCGGTTCTTATCATCAACATACTTGTTCAACGCATATTCAAATTCGCCCTTCACATATTGCGAATAAGGGATATTGGCTATCTGATAGGCTCCGTTATACTTGTTCTGATGCGTGAGGGAACTGATGCCATAAAGCAGGTTGCCCGCACTTTCAAACGAGATTTTATAGGAAGTTTTATCCAGATGCCTCGTGCTGCTTTCGTTATCGAATGTCATTGCAGCACCGGCATCAAAAATAAAATGGTCAGAATAGCTGTAACGAAGCACCGAATATTTGGAATCGGCATACCGCTGTTCAAAGGCGGCCGACATCCATGGAATATACACATAATTAAGATTGAAAGCGTCAATAGAATAACTGTAATAGCGGCGTACATTCCACACATACTTGGTTCCCGCTGTGGTGATGATACGATTATATTCCGGACGTTTCTGGTTGTCATAAGCCAACGTGAATTCTGTGGATGAATTGACTTTCTGCTTGAACGAAGAGGAAAGGAAAGGGAACACAAAACGGGGTATTTTCAGTGACAGCTCCCCATCCAGTTCCAGCGCATTTTTATTAAGGATGTCGGGAATTTTGTTGTCCGTATTCGATATGGCTTCTTCCGACACTCGCATTTTAAATCCGAGTACTTCTGAACCATGAAACAGATTTCGGTCTTCCAAGCCCGAAGATACGGCAAATCCCAAATCACCTTCCGAGTTGGTTCCTTCCAAATCTAGCGAAAACGAACGTATCTTATTAGGTGTCAGTGTAATATTGCATTCTAATTCATTATCCGCAGTCCGTAAATCTCTGAAATGGATATCCGTAGACTTGATAACATCGAGAGTACTAAACTTATTGTAGGTACGGTCCACATAGATGTCGTTATACCACATGCCAGGGTATAGACGAATGTTGTCAGCAAGAACATGTTGACGCACCAAGGGTTTCTTATCGTAATAAAGGACAACACCCGGTTTGATAGTCGTTGAATCATAGCTGGACAGAGGCTGCGCTGCCGCTGATGATTTACTCAGCATCAGCACATTTATCTGCTTCACCGTATATCGCGGGTGCAGCGTTTCCTCCACATCTCCATTGGAAGATGACACATAATAGGGCTTGAGTTGCAGGGTGACATCCACCTGATGACTGTCAAGAGAGCTGTCCACCATATAGGAGATATTGTCCTTAGTAAAGAAATAATAACCGCGACGGCGTGCCAACGTGGTCAATCGTGCCCTCTCGGCATTAAGCACATCAGAATCAAACAGCATTCCCGAATCTAGCTTCGTCTCACTATATTTTGCTGATGCAAATATATTGCCCAATACGGTATCGTTATGATAGTCAAGCGTGATATGCCTCACTCTGTATGGCTGGGATTCCTGCACATGATATACCACATAAGCGCGTTTCTTTCGATACTCTACCGTACTGGTTACTTGCGCGTTCAGATAGCCCTTTGTCTTAAAATACTGTTGCAGTTTTTTCTCTGATTTCACAGTCAGGTAGGGATCATACACTACAGGTGGCTCTCCCATGCGCTTCAGCCAGCGATTTCTGCGTTTGGAGGTGTCTCTACCCGACATATTATAAGTAGCAAGCCTTATGCGGGATATTCCAAACACCTTGAAATTAGGCTGCTGGCACAGATAGGATTCCAGCGTTTTGGCATCAATTCCAGGTGCTTTTGATTCTATATCAGTTTTTTCCAATAGATATTGGCCGTCTGATATATATTTGGTGGTTGAGCACGAAAATAATGTCAGCACCGATAACAGTGCCAACCCCATTTTCAGACTGATTGATTCAAAAAATTTCATAACCCGCTTAATTACGTGCAAATATACAGCATTTGCGGTGGATGACAGGCAAATCGGGGACTTATTTTTCATCTATTCATTTCCGTATGCTTTCACTCTTTTTCTTCCTGACTCCATCCTTTTTAGATACAGGAGGAAGAAAAGCGACATCTTCATACATTCCGTAATCTGTTTTTTTATATTTTTGCAATGCGCACTAATGTGCAAACATACCGAAACAAACAAAAACAGACTGAAATGACATTAATAAAATCCATTTCTGGAATAAGAGGTACCATTGGCGGAAAAGTAGACGACAATCTGACTCCTCTTGATATAGTAAAATTCACCTCCGCATTTGCCACTTGGCTGAGAAACAATGCTCGGGTAAAAAACAACAAGATTGTGGTAGGCCGTGATGCCCGTCTGTCCGGTCCTATGGTCGACAGCATTGTCAGCGGAACGCTGTGCGGAGTTGGCATGGATGTTGTCAACATTGGTCTTGCCACCACCCCCACTACAGAAATAGCAGTAAAAAAAGAGGGTGCCTGCGGAGGTATCATCATCACCGCCAGCCATAATCCCAAGCAATGGAATGCACTGAAACTGCTCAACGAGAACGGTGAATTTTTGAGCGACAAAGATGGAAAAGAAGTGCTGGCCATGGCTGCTACTGCCGATTTTGACTATGCCGAAATTGACGAGATTGGAAAGGTAACTTACGAAAACGACTACAATCAAATCCACATTGACGAGGTTTTGAAACTGAAGATGGTCGATGTCAACGCTATTAAAGCCGCCAATTTCACTGTCGCCATTGATTGCGTCAATTCGGTAGGAGGGCTCATTTTGCCTGACTTGCTGAATCGTCTGGGTGTGAAAAACATAATAAAACTCAATTGCGAGGCCACCGGCAATTTTGCCCATACACCAGAGCCGATACCTGAAAACCTGACACAAATATCAGATTTGATGAAAAAAGGTTCTGCCGATGTGGCGTTTGTGGTAGACCCGGATGTTGACCGTCTGGCAATTATCTGTGAAGACGGATCCATGTTCGGCGAAGAATACACCTTGGTATCTGTCGCTGACTACATTCTGAGCAAAAAGACTGGAAACACAGTATCAAACCTTAGTTCCACGCGTGCCTTGCGCGATGTCACACGTGCGCATGGAGGTGTCTATACACCTGCCGCGGTGGGTGAGGTGAATGTAGTGACCAAAATGAAAGAGGTAAACGCTATCATTGGAGGCGAAGGCAATGGCGGGGTTATCTATCCTGAATGTCACTACGGCCGAGATGCCCTCGTTGGCATTGCCATGTTCCTTTCCTTGCTGGCTCATGAGGGTAAAAAGGTGACCGAATTAAAAAAGAAATATCCTGCATACGAAATCTCTAAAAACAAGATTCAGTTGACTCCCGACATTAATGTGGATGCCGTACTGAAAGCAATGAAAGAGAAATACAAGAATGAGGATGTTACCGACATAGACGGTGTCAAGATTGATTTCCCCGACAAATGGGTACATCTGCGCAAGTCGAACACGGAACCTATCATCCGAATCTACTCTGAAGCCTCCACTCAAGTCGAGGCTCAGAATCTTGCACAAAAAATCATTGGTGAGATCAAGGACATTATCAAGAAATAAGAATACCTTTTCTGCAAATGGGCTGCGTCATGAAACAAGTGACGCAGCCTTTTTTGCGTAACAAGGTCGCCCCCTCACCAAAACAAGCATCATAACATCCAAATTTTGATTAACTTTGCAAAAATAGACAGATTAAAATGGCCACAAGAATATATCTGACAAGGCACGGACAAACAGAGTGGAACTTGCAAAAGCGGATGCAGGGACACAAAAATTCTGACCTCACCTCTCTTGGCAAGGAACAAGCCAAGGCTTTAGGCTTAAGAATGAAAGATGTGGAACTAAACGCAATATACACCAGCAGCCTGCCCCGCGCCATGCAAACCGCTGAGTTGATAAGGGGAAAGAACGAAATCCCCGTCATTCCCGATGACAATCTGAGAGAGATTTATCTCGGATGCTGGGAGGGGATGCTCTTCGACGAAGTGGAGAAGAAATACCCTGCGCAATTCGACAATTTCTGGAATCATCCGGAAAAATATGTTCCTGTTGATGGAGAGTCATTTAACGACCTCCGTATAAGAGTGGGTAAGGCATTGCTCAATATTGCAAAGCAAAATAGTGGTAAAGACGTGCTGGTGGTGGCTCACGGAATTGTTATCAAAGCGCTCTACACTTACTTCCGCAACCAACCCATAGCAGAGATTGCACACAGTCCCTACACGCACTCCGCCTGTCTGTGCGAAATAGTATTCAACCCGCCGGTTTGGGATGTAATGAAATGGAACGATACCGACCACTATAAATATATTGAAGAAACGAAATAAGCTATGGCTGATAAAGGTGAAATCATCATAAAGGGAGCTCGGGTCCATAATTTAAAGAACATCGACGTAAAAATACCGAGAAACAAATTCACAGTAATTACGGGGCTTTCCGGCTCTGGCAAATCGTCATTGGCCTTCGATACGCTTTATGCCGAGGGTCAACGCCGTTATGTGGAAAGTCTGTCTTCATATGCCCGACAGTTTTTGGGCAGACTGAGCAAACCTGAGTGTGACTTTATAAAAGGCATTCCACCAGCTATCGCCATAGAACAAAAAGTCAGCACCCGAAACTCAAGGTCTACGGTGGGGACTTCTACCGAAATATATGACTATCTGAAACTGCTCTACGCACGTATCGGGAAAACATTTTCTCCCGTTTCGGGCGTGGAGGTCAAGAAGCACCAAGTCAGTGATGTCATCGACTACATTCTGTCGTTTCCATCGGGTACCAAAGGAATGATAATGAGCGATATCAACCTGCCCGAAGGAAGAACCATCAAGGAGCAACTTGACATTTTGCAAAAACAAGGATACAGCCGCGTAGAAATCAATGATACCATTTACAGAATAAGCGAGCTTAACGAGGCCCAGATAAAAGAGGGAACCACAACTCAAATAATTCTGGTGGTCGACCGATTCGCTGTGGCTGACGATGAGGATACCAAAAGCCGATTGGGAGACTCCATCCAGACCGCCTTTTGGGAGGGCGACGGAGCCTCCTGCCTCGTCAAGATGTTCAAGGACGACGGAACAAAAGAAATCAAACAGTTTTCCATCAAATTTGAAGCCGACAGCATGAACTTTGACGAGCCAAACGAGTTAATGTTCAGCTTCAACAGTCCTTTCGGCGCTTGTCCTGAGTGTGAGGGATTCGGCAAGGTTGTCGGCATTGACGAGAATTTGGTAGTACCCAACAAATCTTTATCGGTATATGAGGGTGCGGTCATTTGCTGGCGTGGTGAAAAGATGTCGGAATGGCTGGACGACCTGATTGCAGGCGCCAAATATTGCCACTTCCCCATACACAAGCCTTACTTTGAACTGACAAAGGAGGAACATGACATGCTGTGGAACGGCACCCCGAACTTCCATGGCATCAACGACTTTTTCAAATTCGTCAAAGAGAACCAATATAAAATACAATACAGGGTGATGCTGTCCCGCTTTCGCGGCAAAACCACTTGCCCCGTATGTCATGGCACGAGACTTAAACCGGAGGCCAACTACGTCAAGGTAGGAGGCAAGAGCATCTCCGAACTGGTTTCTATGCCTATCAGCAAGTTAAAGGTTTTCTTTTCCGAATTGACCTTGAGCGAACATGATCAGCAGGTAGGCAAACGACTGCTGACCGAAATCAACAACCGCACCCAGTTTCTATGCGATGTAGGACTGGAATATCTGACTCTTAACCGCATGTCAAGTACGCTGTCAGGCGGCGAAAGTCAGCGTATCAATCTGGCCACCTCGCTGGGCAGCAGTCTGGTAGGGTCGCTCTACATTCTTGACGAGCCCAGCATAGGATTACACCCCCGCGACACTGACCGACTGATAAAAGTGCTCAGACAACTGCAGCAACTGGGCAATACGGTGGTTGTGGTCGAACACGACGAGGAAATCATGCGCGCTGCCGATTATCTGATTGACATCGGACCCGAAGCTGGACGACTGGGAGGAAAAGTGATGTATCAGGGGCCATTGGAAGATGGACTCAAAGATCCCGAACTGAGAAAAAACAGTTATACCTACAAATATCTGACAGGAGAAGAAAAAATTGAGATTCCTAAAATAAGACGTCCATGGAGCAACTATATTGAGGTTAAAGAGGCCCGTGAAAACAACCTGAAGGGAATCAATGTCAAATTCCCTTTAAATGTCATCACAGCCGTTACTGGCGTCAGTGGCTCCGGCAAATCATCATTGGTGTGCGACATTCTCTACAACGCGCTCAAACGCCACTATGGCGGCTCTACCGAAAACAATGCAGGACTGCATGCTGCTATCGATGGCAGTCTTGACCTACTGACAGACGTGGAATTTGTGGACCAGAATCCGATAGGGAAATCGGCGAGGGCCAACCCCGTAACCTACATCAAGGCTTACGATGATATCCGGAAATTGTTTTCGGAGCAACCCTATGCCAAACAGATGGGCTACACTGCCGCCTACTTCTCTTTCAATGTTGAGGGAGGACGCTGCGAAGAGTGTCAGGGAGAAGGCACCATCACGGTTGAGATGCAATTCATGGCCGACTTGGTGCTCACCTGCGATGCCTGCCACGGCAAAAGATTTCGTCAGGACATTCTGGAAGTGAAATACCGCGACAAAAACATCTACGATGTGCTGGAAATGACTATCAATCAGGCTATCGAATTTTTCAGTGCAGGCAAAGGAAATCTGGAAAAAAGGATAGTGAAGAGAATGAAGCCTCTTCAAGACGTGGGATTGGGTTACGTCAAGCTGGGACAATCATCAAGCACGCTGTCCGGCGGTGAAAGCCAACGCGTAAAGTTGGCTTCTATACTTGCCGATGAAAAGCCGGAGCCGACCCTGTTCATCTTTGATGAGCCTACAACAGGACTGCACATTCACGACATCAAGACCTTGATGAAGGCTTTCGATGCTCTTATTGCCGCTGGTCACACTGTCATCATCATCGAACACAACTTAGACGTGATAAAGTGTGCTGACTACATCATCGACATAGGCCCCGAAGGAGGTGAGGCAGGTGGCAATCTTGTATTTGCCGGAACACCCGAAGATCTGCTCAAATGCAAAGAGTCATACACGGCCAAATATTTGAAAATAAAAATGGACGAAGACCTGAAATAAGAGAAAAAAATCCAGACATAGAACGGGCTCGGATGCATTTCGCATCCGAGCCCGTTCCTTTCACCAACAACTGGTCATCACCACTTGTCAAACTCAAACAAAAGAGAAAACAAAAAAGGAGGGACAACTCATACGAGTTGTCCCTCCTTATATTTAAGTCGTAATCTAAATTACTTCTTGATGATTGAGCCAGCGATAACACCCTCAGCTGTATAAGCCTTTACGATGTAGATACCCTTAGCCAAGTTGGAAACATTGATAGCGTTTCCATTAGCACTTGCCTTAACGGCACCGTCCAAACCATAAACAACTACACTCTGAACACCTTCGTTGTTGACAGTAACCACGTCAGCAGAAGGGTTAGGATAGATTGAAAGCTTAGCATCAGAAAGAACAGTCTCAACTGAAGCAGCAGGCTGAGAAGCAGTCATTGTGTAAGCTGTAACACCGATAACATCGGTAGCGGTAGTTGCAGCTCCTGGGTCAGTAGATACAGTAGCACCAGCAAATGATTGGCCATCACCTGTACCTGTAGAAGTCAACTGAATATCATCAACGTTGTAAGAGAAAGCAGGATTGGTCTCGAAAACCAAAGCCAAATACTTCTTTGAAGCATCCATCTTCACAGCTGGAGTCTTGTATGCCTTCCAAGAACCTGCGATCTTGAATGTATCACAGAACAAAGTAGGAGTAGCAGTAAATGCATCAGCAGGAGCATCTACAAACTCATAAGCGATAGGCAGAGACAAAGAATCCTTGTCTGTCTTTGCAGTAAGGCCTTCTGCCATAGTGGCACACCATTTAGACAAGAAAGAGCAATTGAACTCTTTGATGTTCTCTAAACCTGCAGTTGGAATAAAGAAATAAGTATTGCCATCACGCAAAGTGCTATTCAAAATCTGCAAAGACTGCAACTGCTCGCAATCATAATAAGCACTGCCATCAGTGCCAAGAGTTTCCCACAATCTCTGCGCAGTAACATGCTGTTTAGAAACAAGAGTTCTTTCGCAATAAATAGGAAGTGAAGATGCCATCTGAGTGTTAACATCAGTACAAGATTTGCTCTTGTATACAGTGATGGCCTTGGTAGCATCATTCATAGAAAAACGTTCCATGTTTGATGCATCGCTATATACAGCACCTAAGTTGTTGAAATTTTCAGCAAAGAACGGTTTGTTACCTTCACCCACGAACTTCATATTCTTGATGTAAACGGCACGGGTATCGTCACCAGCTGGCACAGCGACCAGACGCTGCCATCCAAAAGTCATCATGTGCGCAACCTGAGTACCAGCAGGAGCATAGATGTACATTGACTCTGTGTTCCACTTATCAGCTGGGTTTTTGTACTTGATATCACGGTCAAACTTGACGAAAGCTTTGTCCAGACCATACTTGCCACCTGTTGTATCGTCAACCAGGCCCATAATCAACGCTGCCCACTTGTTTCCAGCTATTGTATCATGCATTGTTCCACCCTTATAGTAGAACTCAATGACCAAATTCCAGTTCTTGGTCAAATCGATACCTGCCTTAGAGTAGAAACGGACATCGTTATACATAACCTGGTGAGTGATTTTAGCAGCTGTCGTTCCATCAGGAGCGGTAGCGCCAGATTCAACAGCATCACCATCTGCTGCTGTTGCGTACTTAAGAACCTCAATGCCATCAGCAACCACACCATCCTTGATGATGTACTGCTCGGCCGCATTAGCTGAATTCAAACCCAATCCAGCTAAAAAAGCTAAAGAAAGTAAACTTTTAACCTTCATACAATTTTTATTTATTAGACAATTATATACTTCTTAAATCGACCGCTAATATAGTCATTTTTTGCTATTGCTGCAACATTTATAGACCGATATTGTTTATAAAAACGGCAGTTTATACTATTTATTGCACAAAAAAAGTCAGACCTTTCGGCCTGACTTTTTTATAAAAGATAAATTAATTATTCAAAAGCTTTAGTACGAGGAGCACTGATATAGTGCTGCGATGGTTTACCCCAATTCAGCTTAGGATAAATGGCACCGTTTCCGTCATTAGGAACAATACGTACATTATCAATAGCCAATAGGAAGTTGTTGTCAGTCTTTGCCTGGTCATAAGAAACGAAACCGATAATCAAACCACCATAAGATTCTGAATCATGGATATCAGAATTTGTAACGAAATATGGGACATGAGCATCAGCACTTGCACCAGCACTTGCATTGCCATCACCATATAGATTGGCAGCAGCATCAGCAGCAGCCTTGGCATCTGTCCATGAATTCTCTGTCAAATTCTGGGCATAGGCGATGTAATTCTTGTTAGCAAAACTCCACTTGAATTCTGACAATGGAACTGTAACCGTCATCCAACCACTTGATGTATTCATCGAAGAAACTGAATTAACAGCCCATCCCGTAGCACCAGCTGTCTTGTTCCAGCTAACCTCGCTGAAGTTCAACTGCGCACAATAAGCACGGAATGTACCCATGGTCTGCTCGTAATCCGAAGTGAAACCTATTGACAGTGTAACACCATCCAAAGGCATTGACTCAGGAACATATACCTCAAACTTGAGTACATAGTTTCCATAATTCTGGTTAGAGCTATCGGCAAAGCAGCCGAACACAGTAGAATTAGGAACCAATGTGCTATTTACATTCGGTGCATAAGCAACTTCCGTCCAGTCTGTAGGGTCAAACAATCCATAAGAATTGACACCCGACTTGGCTGTGGAATAATTGGCAGGAATCAAATCTGTCAACTTGTTTCCATCATATGAGCTGTCTGCAATACTATACTCGTCACCTGCCTTGTTCTTCTTATAAATACCGGTAGCATACGCACGATCTACATTATTATCAAAGTCAATCAACATATTACGGGTATCGCGGAAATAAATTTTAGACACGGTAGACTTGCCCTCGGCATTGTTCTTGAATGTTACAGGATGTGATTCAGCAACATTTTCGGGAACCTTTACCCACAACTCAGTACCATCATCACCCTTCTTTACCAGATTATCACCTGATACAGCGATTGCAGATCCATCTTTGCCCACGAAATCAACTTCCAGCTGATCTCCTACGAATGAATTACCCTTGACTTTAAGATATTCTCCGTCAGGAACGAACTCATTATAGAACATATAGGCAGTAGGTGCACCTACAACCACACTCAGCTTGCTCTGGGCGTAGCCATTAGGGCATGAGCTGGTAATAAGAGTACCTTGACAAGACTTGGAAACTGTAGGAACGATGAACACCAATGTATTCTCCGTACGGTAAGCAGGCTTCAAGTCTGCGGTTTTGTCTCCAAACTTAACAGCAACAACATCTCCCAGATTTTCACCCATCACAACGATAGGTGTACCTGCAGGGATTGACTTGTTCGAGTAGTCAATACCCGCCGAGTCGAGCAACTCGACACGGTTGACTATCGGCTGAGCGCATTCACATCCACAATCGGTGACATCGTCACAGGATGTAAAAGCAATCATTGCAGCAAAGATAGCCGCTAATAAAACTATATTTTTTTTCATTTTTGTCCGAAATGATTTAAAACAATTTATTAATACTCGTATGAGCCATTTTTGATTTTATCGATATCATCAAAAACAGTCTTGCTTCCTCTGACAGCGATAGAAGATGGCAGTGGGAAGAACCACTCAACATTGGTTACATCAATTGGTGTCTCCTTTGTCTGAGTCGGATCTACTGCATTTATCAAGGCTTGACGCTCATATTGACTACGCTGGGTAGCATAAGAATTGCCAAGTGCAACTCCATAAGTATAACCACGATCCTCATGCTTCAAGAACTCAACGGCATTATCTGCATTTCTGTAATAGATACGCTTCAAATCCAACCAGTTCTGACACTCAAGAGCAAACTCATGACGACGTTCCTCCAGCAAATCATAGGTATCACTATATGTAGGACAAGAAACCGTAACTTCCTTGGTTCCATTATTGTAAGTATACGACATGGAAGCCTCTGGATCCGTATCATACAATGCCACACCATCTGCATTTGTAATGTCACCCAACCCTGCACGTTCACGAATCTTATTGATATATTCATCACCTGCAGTGGTTTTTTTGGTAACATCAGCACCACCCGTAGCCAATGCCTTCTCTGCCTCTGCCTTCATCAAATAAAGGTCTGGGACACGAAGGAATGGAATAGAAAGTGGAGCAGAGAACTTGTTGGTCAATGGAATTGAATAAACGAACTTACGACAATGGTTCAATACCGGACCCTCTGGTTCTGCACCGAAAGGCTGTTTGTTGGTACCGAAAGACTTGTTAGGATTGTAATAATAGTAATAAGTAGAACCATCATACAATTTGTAACCTGGCTTACGGTCAGTTGTAACCTTATCGTTATCCTGCAAAGTGAAATAAGAGGTGGCAGCCTTACGAACATCACTATTGTCAAAAGAGTTGAACAAAGTTACCGTCAGACCTTTTTCTCCTCCGTAGTAGTCATCGCCTCCATCCAAATACTTGGAACGGGCAAAATGAACCTGACGGCTGGAACCTGCACCATAAGGACCCTGTTCAAAATGCAATGAGAACAGAACCTCCTTGCTGAAAGTCTTAGGCCAGAATATATTCTCGAAATTAGAACCTGACTCCATGAAATTATTGATATCAAGGGCTTTGTCTGCGTAGGTCTTCGACAATCCGTAATACTCAACATCGGTTTTTTCTGGAGTAAATGGATGCGCTGCATTTGCAGCTGAATTGGCAGTTGCGGCAGATGCCATTGTCAAATACAACTTGGCCAACATACCATAAGCAGAGGCCTTGGTTGCACGTTCGCCATTGGTTCCCCAACGGTCAGCTGGCAACAACTCAGCAGCCTGATTCCAATCTTTCTCAATCTGGGCATAAAGACAACGACGGCTGGCCTTTGACACATTGAATGAATTGTCGTTAGCTATGTCGGTGGAATTATTCAACACGATGTAGGTCTCACCCCAATACTCTGTCAGCAGGAAGTAAGCCATACCACGGAACATATAAGCCTCACCCTTTGCACGATTGATTGCGGCATCAGAAATTCCATTGGCCTTGGCTGTTGATGGCATCTCGTTAATAATCATGTTACAACGGCCAATCACGCCATACAAGCCCTGATAACCATCAAGCAGCTGGGCATTGGTGTTGTCAAAGTTCAAGAAGAAGAAGGCTCCTTCATCACCATAGTTGTGATAAACGTTACCTACTGTCAACTCATTCGCACACCATGAGAACTTTGTCTCGTAGGTGTTCCATGTGTACGGACCATACAACTGATAAGTGAAAGACTTCAAGTTGTCCTCACTTGTCAAATACTGATCAACTTCTAGGCTGTCCTTTGAGTCTTTCTGCAAGAAATCGCTACAGGAAGAAAGCGTCAAAGCTCCCAGTACGACAGCTGGAATTAATTTGAAAAGCTTCATATTTATTATTAACCTTTTATTTTATACATTAGAAATTGAAACCTAAGCCTACTGAGTAGGTACGTGGTGAAGGATAACGACCCTCATCTACGCCCTGACGGATGGCACTGCCTGGGTTCTCAGGATCGTAACCAGAATAGTCGGTGAATGTGTAAACGTTTGAAACGCCTGCACTCACGTGAAGGTTGTCAACTTTAATCTTGCTGCAATATTTGCTTGGCAAGTTGTATGACAATGAGATATTCTGAATCTTGATGAATGATCCATCTTCTACATAACGGTCTGAAACAGTCTTGCCGTTACCATTTGAGTCTTTGGTATACTCTGAACGTGGCACTGATGTATTGGAATTGACTACCTGTCCATTCTCAACACGGGCAAAATCCATCATATCGCTAGTCTGGTTGACCCATTTGTCGGTCATTGACTCAAGACGCATACGAACCAAGTTGTAGACGTCGTTGCCATAAGAAGCTGACAACTGTACATTCAAAGACCATGGACCCCAAGAGAAGGTGTTGCCCAAACCACAAGTGAAATCAGGGTTCGGATCACCAATGAATGACTTTTCTGCTGCATATTTAACGTCACCGACGTTAGCTGTACGGCCTGTCTCTTTCTCATAAGCCTCCAAATCAGCTGTATTCTGGATGATTCCATTGGTCTTGTATCCATAGAAACGACCAGGAGCCTCACCTACAATAGAACGGTTGATTTCAATGTTGGTTGAGAACATACGGTAAACACCGCTTGGGTCAGAACTCTCAGTAATGGCCTCGGTTGACGAACCCAAATCGGTTACCTTATTGCGAACCAATGAGAATGAAAGGTCACTGGTCCATTGGAACTGCATTCCTGCTATTGAGTCGGTGATGTTGGTTGTGCTCAAAGAGATATCAACACCCTTGTTCTCGATAGATCCTGCATTTACATAAGCGGTATTCAGATATTCCCATCCACCATCGGTAGGTGCTACGTAAGCTGGCAACTCTGGCTTCAACAACAAGTCATCATTCTTCTTGTAGAATCCATCAACTGTAAGGTTGATTCTGTTCCACAAACCCAAGTTCATACCTACGTTATACTGTTTGTTGGTCTCCCAGCTCAAATCTGCATTCGTATAGTTGTTATACTTGAACAAATCGTAAGAGCCGGAAGTTGTTGTCCATTTGGACACATAGGCAATGTGAGAAGGCTGACAGTTAGAGTTACCAGTCTCACCATAACCGGCACGCAACTTGAGGTCGGTGATGGCCTTGCTCAATTTGTCGTTGCCAGAAATGAATTTCTCACTGCTTACACGCCAAGCCAAACCGATTGATGGGAAGAAGCCCCACTGGTTGCCATCGGCAAAGTTGGAGCTGCCATCATAACGGCCGGTAGCTGACAAATCATACTTGCTATCCAAGCTATAGTTTACACGGCCAAAGAAAGAGGCCATTGAGCCGCTACCCTTGTAGTAAGTTGTCAGTGTAGAAGAAGATGCCAAGTTAGGGGTAGAGATGGCATTTGATGAGAATCCTTTATAGTCATATACATTGCCTTCCCAATTGTACTCGTTGGCCTCGGCACCGAGCATCAAGTTTACTCTGTGACGTTTTGCGAATGTATGATTGTAGTTGGCATAAGAGCTCAAACGCATTGAGCTGTTGCTATAGTTACCTTTGTCCAGAGTGGCATTTTCTGCACTCTTGCTCAAGCCACCATAATTATATGATGGCTGATAATAAGAGTCATCGGCGTTGGTCATATCTATACCCAACTCATTACGCCATGTGATGTCCTTTGCGATGGTAAGTTCCAAATAAGTAGAACCCAGGATATTTGTTTCATGACGTTTCAGTGGAGACTGATGAAGCTGAGCGATAGGGTTCATCTTCACACCTTGGTCGGTTTCAGGACCAGAAACGGAGCCATCCAAATTGTATGGAGAGTCAGAAGGCAACTGAAGCAAAGTCTGAAGAATGATGTTTTCATCTGTCTCTTTGAAAGAGACACAAGAGGCACCACTCTGCTTGGCCTTGGTATCAATAATATTGGCTGCCTTGGTCATGTTCTGACGGGATACGCCCATGTTCATTCCCATCTTCAACCATGGCTTGATTTTAGTATCAATTGACATACGACCATTGATACGCTCGTAGTCGGTAGTGATGATAACACCATCCTGGCTGGTATAGCCGAGGGAGATGTTATACTGGGTATTGTCGCTACCACCGTTTACTGATAACTGGTGGCTGTGGCCGATAGCTGACTGGAAAAGTTCATCCTGCCAGTCTGTTCCCTCACCCAACACCGATGAATTGGCATAAAGCTGATCAGGCTGTTCGCCACGGTCCTGAATAATCTGAGAATTGCTGGTAAATGCAGCATAATCTTTCAGATTCATCATATTGTAACGGTTGGTGAACTGAGATACTGAGAAACTTCCATCATAAGAAATCTTGGTGGCACCTGCCTTACCTTTCTTGGTCTTGATGATGATGACACCGTTGGCTGCACGTGAACCATAGATGGCGGTAGCCGATGCATCCTTCAACACCTCCATCGACTCGATGTCGGCTGGGTTGATTGATGCCAATGGGTTTGAACTGGCTGTCTTGTCAGTTCCACCACCGATAGGCATTCCATCTACTACATACAATGGGTCGCCCGAACCGGTCAAAGAAGCCTGTCCGTGAATACGGATGTTGGCTGGGGCTCCTGGCTGACCAGATGTTGACGCTGCCTGCACACCAGCCACACGACCCTGAAGGGCGTTATCGATTGATGCTCCAGTCGACGTTTTCAGTTTGTCGGCTCCCAATGTAGAGGTCGCGCCAGTAGAGCCTCCGACACCACCATAAGGCTGGGCTGTAACAGTTACTGTTCCCAGTACGCGGTCGACCGAGTTCATTTTTACGACCAAAGATTTACCATTCTTTGGTACAGTGGCATAATTGTCTTCATACCCCAAGTACTGGATGATCAAAGTGGCACCTGGCTTGGCCTCAATCTCGAAATTACCTTCATCATCAGACTCAGTACCAACATGGGTACCCTTAATTGATACGCTGGCGCCTGGCAGTGCTCCGCCGGCATCTTTCACCACTCCCTTGACCTTTATTGCCATAGAGGTCAATGTGGCAGCGCAAAACAGTGATAATGATAATAGAAATGTCCTCATTACTAAATGTTTGTGATTATTATTAATTAATTTATCGAATACAGTCCAAAAAAAATTACGACAAATATAAAGATTTATGCAATAAAAATCGCACTTTCGGAGCAAAATATATTTAGTACAGCAAAAAAAACTTGGACAGACTCTTGGAACTGGCCTATCTCTGACGGACTCTTTGAAAAGGACTCACCTTTATTCATTTTCTAAAACAATAATATCACGCTGTATTCAACCATAAAATATTCGTAAATTTGCGATATGATGAAACGTTTTTCTTTTCTTCTTTTCGCCATACCTTATATATTAGGTATGGCTCTCTCTTCGGGATGCAGCAAGACGGACGATGCTCAGACAGATTCTGATTCTTCCGCCAGCAGCAACGCCTTTGTTTCTTCTGTTTTCGACTACCAATACGGACCTGGTCAGCACATCGCCATTCTATCGGACCCCGCCTCCATGGCAGGGAACGCTGACCATAATGTTTTGCTGGGTGGCTGGGGCGGATACATCATTGCGGGGTTCAACCATGATGTTGAGAATGGAGAGGATGCCGATTTGATAGTGCTCTGCAAATACTCAGTTTCTCCGGAACCGGGTGTCATATATGTGATGCAGGATGCCAATGGCAACGGACTGCCCGACGACAAGTGGTACGAGATAAAAGGCAGCGAGACGGATTCGGCCGACTGTCTGCGCAACTACGGCGTCACCTATTACAAGCCGGCCAACGACAGCGCGAATGTGACTTGGAGAGACGTTCTGGGCAATACCGGAGTCCTGCCCAATTCCAGCAAATGGTGGTGGAAAAAAACGGCTGATAGCGTCTCTTTCTGTGGCACCCGATTACCTGACGCCTACTTCAACACGTTACAGGCCTCTGGACAACAATACTGGGCTGTTTATCAAAAAAGATTCAGATATGGATATGCTGAGAACGGACCGGCCCCCGACAGAACCGCAGGAAACGGATATCTGGCCAAGGATTATGACTGCAACCTGAAAGGGAATGTGGTGGAAATTGACAGTGCCATTGATGCCGATGGTCGTCACGTCAAACTTGCAAGCATACGGTTCGTAAAAGTTCAGTCGGGAACATTCCAGCAGGCTGGATGGCTGGGCGAGATATCTACCGAGATAAATGGAATCGCTGATTTAAGAAGACTGATGAACAAATGATGTATATTGATGTCATATTGCCCTTGACACTGTCAAATGCCTATACTTACGCTGTCTCCGATGAGTTTAAGGAGGAGGTGACTGTTGGAACCCGCGTGGTGGTCCCTTTCGGCAACAAAAAGACATACACCGCTTTGGTTTACCATATCAACACGGAGAAACCTAAAGAGGTGGAACCTAAAGAGATAATGATGATACTCGACAAGGTGCCGGTAGTCAACCCCAGTCAAATGAGACTTTGGGAATGGATTGCCATGTACTATCAATGCACTGTTGGCGAGATATTCAAGGCGGCACTGCCTTCGGGTTTGAAGCTGGAAAGCGAGACGGTGATAACCGTCGTTGAGGACTTCGAGGCCGACCATCAGCTGAAACCGAAAGAGGAGGAAGTGCTGGATGCGCTGGAGAGCAACAAAAAGCCGATGACCATCGACGAACTCAACAAGGCCGTTGCTTTAAAGAACGGGCTGCCCGTCGTCAAGCATCTGATGGAGATGGGGGCTGTGGAAATCAGCGAGGAGCTGAAAGAGAAATACCACGCCAAGACGGAAACGATGATTTCTCTCGACCCGCAATTCACCAATGAGGAGAAACTGCACGCCTTGTTCGATGAGTTGGAGAAGGCACCTAAACAGATGAAACTGCTGATGACCTATCTCAACGAGTCCCATTTTCTGTCGGCTACCGAGGTGAAGGAAATCAATAAGAAAGAGCTTCTCGACAAATGTGGCTGTGCCCCCGCCATACTGAAAGCGCTCACCGACAAACGCATATTTGTGACCTACCAAAAGGAAGTGGGACGGAATGCCTCGCTGAAACAAGAATTGCACACCGAGCCCATACATCCGTTGACCACTGCCCAACAGTCCGCCTACGAATCCATTGTCAGCCAGTTCGCCACCAAACAGACCATACTGCTGCATGGGGTGACATCCAGTGGAAAGACTGAGATTTACATACATCTGATACAAGAGGTGATAAAATCGGGCAAGCAGGCCTTGTTTCTGCTGCCTGAGATTGCGCTCACCACTCAGATAACCACTCGACTCCTGCGCGTGTTCGGGTCACAAATGTGCGTTTATCATTCCAAATTCTCCGATGCCGAACGCGTGGAGATATGGAACAACATGCTGAAGGGCGAGCATTGCCAGGTCATTCTGGGTGTCCGCTCCTCCATTTTCCTTCCATTCAAGAATTTGGGTCTGGTCATTGTGGATGAGGAGCATGAAACCAGTTATAAGCAATACGACCCAGCACCCCGATACAATGCCCGCGACTGCGCCATTGTGCTGGCCAGCATGTGCGGAGCTAAAGTGCTGTTGGGCTCGGCAACCCCTGGCATCGAGACTTTTTGCAACGCTCAATCGGGTAAATACGGATATACAGAGCTCAGCACCCGCTATGAGGGGATTCAGATGCCCAGAATAATTGTGGCTGACACACAGGAGGCCATCAAACACAAAACAATGCAACTCAACTTCACTCCCGAACTGATAAAGGAAATGGGTGAAGCTTTCAAAAACAAGGAGCAGGTCATTCTGTTCCAGAATAGGAGAGGTTTCTCGCCATACATACAATGCAAATCGTGCGGATATGTACCTCGATGCAAGAATTGCGATGTGAGTCTCACCTATCATAAATCGACCAATCAGCTCACCTGCCATTATTGCGGCTACACCTATGCCATGCCCGAACGCTGCCCTGCCTGCGGCAATGCCTCGCTTATTCCCATAGGATTGGGCACCGAGAAGATAGAAGAGGAGGTAACCGAGCTGTTTCCTGAGGCAAAGGTGGCCCGGCTGGATTTGGATGTGGCCAAGTCTCGCAAAAATTACGAGAAAATAATCGCTGATTTTGAGAATGGGAATACGGATGTGCTGGTCGGGACTCAAATCATATCCAAGGGATTGGATTTTGAACGTGTCAGGGTGGTCGGCATCCTCAATGCCGACCTGATGCTCAACTATCCCGACTTCAGGGCCGACGAGCGGGCCTTTCAGCTGATGGCCCAGGTAAGCGGACGGGCAGGAAGACACAACACGAGGGGCATTGTGGTGATTCAGACCTCACTGCCCGAGCACCCCATCATAGAGCAGGTCAAAGGAAACAATTATGCAGCCATGTACAAGCAGCAGATGGAGGAACGCTATACTTTTCACTACCCCCCCTATTTCAGACTGATATATCTCTATGTAAAGGGAAAAGACTACGACATGACCACCCACGCCGCTGCCGAATTTGCGGCTAATCTGAGAGCCGTGTTTGCCAGCCGTGTCTATGGCCCCGACAAGCCCGTGATAACCCGTATAAAAAACATGGAAATCAGAAAAATCACCTTAAAGATTGAACGCACCGCCGATTTTGGCAAAGCAAAAGGTCTTATAAAAAACTGTATCGACAACACGCTGAATATGGGGAGGTTCAAATCCGTTTTTATTTATTCTGATGTAGATCCAGCATAAATTCATATATTTGCAAATAAATTTTATTGACATAATTCGTTATACACATTATAATATATATATCATGGGACTATTCACAAGAAAAAAGAACGACTTTGACAGCGAGAACGACGGAAAGACTTTCAACTTCACCGATTTCTTTACGGCTCCGCCTGCCGATAATGGCAACGAAGACGACCTTTTGGACCGATATGCCAGCCAAGGCAAAAAAGAGGAGGAAAAACAACGGACCAATATGGATCTTGTGAATCCTGGACGCAAGGAGCAGAAGCCAAACGGAGACGACAAAAAAGAGGGATGAGAAAGACAAGCATCCTGTTCGTCTGTTTGGGCAACATCTGCCGTTCAGCTGCTGCCGAAGCCATCATGAAAGCCGTTGCCGACAAAGCTGGCATCGGCAATTTTCTGTCCATTGATTCAGCAGGCATATTGAATGTGCATGAGGGACAGCCCGCCGACCTGCGCATGAGGCAAGCGGCCATGGCTCACGGTTATGATGTATGTTCCATCTCCAGGCCTGTCACGTTGGCCGATTTTGATAAGTTCGACCTTATCATAGGCATGGACAACTCCAACATTGACGATTTGAAAGACAAAGCTCTGACGCAAGAACACATTGATAAGATTCACGCCATGAGGGAGTTTTTCACCAAATACACTGACGACTACATTCCCGACCCATATTATGGGGGCGCCGCTGGTTTTGAGTTGGTGATTGCGTTATTGGAGGATGCCTGCGGTGGTCTGACCGAAAAGCTGAAAAAAGAGATTGAAAAGAATAATATAGAATAGACAAAAATATATAAAATGTCGAATAAGAACGAAAAGCTGCCAAAAGCTGCCATAACCTCTGAACCAGTCTATCATTGGATTGCCGAGGGTGTGTTCTTTCTGTTTTCGTTCCTTTTTCTGGGAATGTATAACGGAGAACTGCTTTACAAGTTGCAATCAAGTTCCCTATTTTTAGGCAACAGTATCTTTGCACAAGAGAGCATCAATCAGTCCGCCGGACTGCTGGTGTACGCTTCACGTTTCCTCATACAGCTGCTGTTCCATCCTCTTTTGGGCGGGGCACTGCTGGCCGCGGGACTGGTAGGCATTGAACGGATGATATATATTCTGTTCGCGCCTAAAGGCACATTTGCCTTTTTATCTTTCATCCCTTCACTGCTGATTATGCTGGTACAGACCTCTGTGGGCTATGCGCTGTACGATAATTTCGAATCTTCGTCAATAGTCAGCATCGAATTGGGCACTGCTCTCAGTCTGGCTCTCACGCTGCTGTTTCTGCTCATTGACAAGGAGCACAGACTGTGGGGAATGGTAGCCAACCTGTTGATTGCCGCCCTCTTATTCTTCGGTATCGGCATATTTGCGCTGCTGCCAGTTTTCCTTTTTGCAATAAAGACGAGACCTTCCAATCGGAAAGAATTCCGCATTGCATCGGTTGCAGGCATCGCATTACTGCTGTTGTTGCCTTTCATTACAGACAAATATGTCTATCAGGAGAAATACATCATGGCCATGCTTTCTCCAATTTCCGATGCCTATTTCAGCAACCTTTATCACCTGTCGCTGGCTGTCTTGTTATCCATATTGCTGATAGCCGTATTCAAATTCAAGGATACCCGATTCAGCAACCGTATTATGGTCATCAATGTATTTATGTTGGCCTTGTTGTGCTACGGCACCTACCACTACTCTTTCCGCGATGAGAACTACCGCACCGAACTGACACTGCAACATCAGGCCGAAAACATGGAATGGAAAAGCATGCTGAACACTGTCCGCAAAGTAAAAAAGCCGACACAGGGCATCGCTGCTTACAGATACATTGCACTGCTCAACACCAATCAGATGGACGACCTTTTCAATTTTCCTTGCAGATACGACACCATAAAGTCACCCTACAAGATG
>OBMA010000019.1_pt1 | contig 57886 bp, 47 predicted proteins | sample 1539141 | NCBI WGS metagenome assembly OBMA01 (sample SAMEA3991484, study PRJEB22521) | metagenome | biome: anthropogenic terrestrial biome; feature: sewage plant; material: raw primary sludge | place: Sweden | collected 2012-09-26
ACGAACATCGGTCCTACGTTACAGCGTCCACATTTGCCGATACCACACTTCATTCGGTTTTCGAGGGTAGTATATACGTTTTCATCCTTGAAACCTAAAGTCTCAAGTACGGGGAATGTGAACTTGATCATGATGGGAGGCCCACAGACGATAGCGATAGCATTGTCGCTCTTGGGAGCTACCTCGCCAAGCACGTTAGGGGTAAAGCCCACTTTTCCTTTCCAGTCGGGAGTCTCTCCACCCGGGTCGACGGTAACAAAAAGGTTTACGTCTGGACGCTCTTCCCATTCTTTCAACTCTTCTTTATAAACAAGGTCATTGACCGTCTTTGCTCCGTAGACAATGGTGACATCTCCGAACTCTTCACGACGGTCGAGAACGTTGTCAATGACGGCACGCATTGGCGGCAGGGCAATACCTCCGGCGACAAAAACAAGGTTTTTACCTTTCCACTCATCCAGAGGGAAGTTGTTTCCCAGTGGTGCACGGAAGCCCATGGTCATCCCTTCCTCCAGACGGTCGAGTCCTGAGGTGACACGTCCGGCCTTACGGAAGGTACACTCCACGTATCCTTTTCGTGTGGGGGCAGAGGCGATACAGAAGGTGCATTCACCTTCTCCGAAAGCTGAATATTCGGCAAAGTTGCCTGCCAGGAATTCAAATTCTTTTCCTTCTTCTTCATTCTGAAATCTCAGACGGAGGGTTTTTACTCCGGGAGCTTCCACGGTGACCTTGTCGACCACCATAATATAGGGCATATATATATTTCTACTCATGACTTGATTCTGCTATAGAGGTTAGATGTTCTGCTATGTTCATATCTACAGGGCAGGCACGTGAACAGCGTCCGCAACCTGTGCAACCGTAGATGTTTAGACGATCGGGCATGTATGAGAACTTGTGCATGATGCGCTGACGCCACCGTGTGGCCTGCGTAGGCCGGGGATTATGTCCGGACGTATGCTGGGTGAACAGAGAAAAGCCACAGGAGTCCCAACAGCGTACACGTCGGCCGTGGTTGCCGTGAGCATCTTCCTGGATGTCAAAGCAGGCACAGGTAGGACAGACGAAGGCACATGCGCCGCAACCGAGGCAGCGTTCTGACTGGGCTTTCCATACGGGATTGTCGAATACCTTTGAAAGATTCTGATGGATCTGTTCTTTGGTGAACTTAGCGGGTATCTTAGCCAGCACGGCCTCCTTGTCGATGCCGGGTTGGGCTTTCTCAAAGAGATCCTTAGCGAGGTCAACAAGCTTCTGTCCCTTTTCTGTTAATACTTCTACGAGTGTATTCTCCTGATCAAGGACGGTCAGCATCACGTCGCTCCCCTCGGTACGGCCGGGACCGCCACCTACTGATGTGCAGAAACAGCTTTTGTCTGCACTGTTACAGGCGAAGGTGACGATGGCTATCTTCTCAAAACGACGGTTGTAAAGCTCGTCTTTGTAATCCCAGTTGAAAATAGTGGTGAGGGGTTTGAAACCGATCACATCACAGGGCCTTGCCCGCCAGATGACGGTATCAACGAAATTCTCGCTTGCCACATCGTATAGCTTGGTGTCCAGACCCTCCTTCTCGTAAGCAAAGAGTGTCTCTGTAGGAGGAAAGGCAGCTGCCTTCACTGATGATACGGTAGTTTGTGATTCGTAATCTACCTCATCAGACTGTTTAACAGACTTGAATTCGGCTTTTTCTCCCTGTCTTACAGGGGCAATCACACGAGGTGTATGCTCAATAATTTGATCGAGCCAAGTCTGTATATGATTTGATTTTATGATTAATTCTTCCATGATAACCTATTTAATGAAGTTTTCTTTGTCACCGATGTTGTAAGTTGATAACACGTTACCATCTTTCCATTCTCCAAAGGTGCTCTTGATATCCATGCCCATCTTCTTGCATAACAAACCGATAGGCAAGTCGAGCGGACATGCTGCGGCGCATTCACCACAGCCGACACAACGTCCCGACATGTGCATCACACGGTTGATCTGCCACTCCATATTGCTCAGCGGAGCAGCCCACGGCTCTATCCACTGGGGACAGTTTACCTCGGTGACACAACGGTTGCAATAACATAATGGACAGGCGGCACGGCAGGCATAACAACGGATGCACTTGGAGAGTTCACTCTTCCAATACTCCCATCGTTCCTCACGGCTCATCTTGTCAATCTTCTCGAGAGCAGCGACCATCTTAGGATTGGGTGCCGGCTCGTGAGTGTCAACATACTCCTGCATCTCGTCGATGGTGGTGAAGGTGATCACCTCTCCGTTCTCATCGGCTGTCATGACCATCAGATTCTCCAGGTTAACCTGGTTCTCACGATGGAGCTGTATGACAGTCTTCACTACGAAATAATTGCCAATTACGGCTATCTTTTCCTCGCCGATAATCTCCTTTTTCGTGAGATACACAGCCAGATTATTCTTGCATTCAGCATTCATGATCAGTTTTCCGCACTCCTCTGCCGTATGACAGAACAGCGGACGGGGGCGTTCTGTGCCCATCTCGTAACCGATAATCATTTTCACTGTCCCCTCAGAGAGAAGGGAAGTAGCCTTTTCTATTATTTTAGTCATGACAAATTTTCTCCTCCTCTAAAAACATTGCAGCTTTTTTATATTCTGTGTACGGTCCTATCTTACGAATCTTATCGACGGTGTCATTCACCACGTCGGCCCATTTGGCACCTTCGGCAGCCGATACCCACGACCAGCGTATACGTTCGATGTCGATTCCCATGAAGTCGAGCATGTCGCGGAATACCATCCAGCGTCTGCGTGCATGGAAATTACCGCTGGTATAGTGGCAGTCATTAGGATGACAGCCTGAGATGATGATGCCGTCGGCACCTCCGGCAAAAGCCTTCAGCAACAGCATGAAGTCGATGCGGCCTGTGCACGGGAAACGTACGATCTCCACGTTTGAGGCATATTTTATTCTACTTGTGCCCGTCAAGTCAGCGCCGGCATACGTACACCAGTTACATACAAAAGCGATGATGTGTGGCTCAAAGATATTATTGTTTTCTTCCATGATACTCAATGTTTATTTGTTAAGTAAGGCAGTAACCTCGGCATACATCTCCTCGTTGGTATAACCTTGGATGTCGATTGATTTTGAACGGCAGAAGGAGACGCAAGTGCCACAGCCTTGACAGAGTCCCGGATTTACTTTTGCCACTACCTTAAGTACTTTTCCTGTTCTACGATCTTTTATCTCCTCACGTTCGATGGCCTGATACGGACAGATGGTCTGACACATGAAACAGCCTACACACGTGCTGAAGAGCGGTGGCGCACAGCGATTGACGACAGCCACTAACGGCTCTCTTACCAACGTGGGCTGCGATAGCAGAGACACCACCTTGACAGCAGCTCCTGATGCTGAAGCGACGGTCTCAGGGATATCCTTAGGGGCTTGACAAGCTCCTGCCAGGAAGATTCCGGCTGTATTCGTCTCCACGGGTTTCAGTTTAGGATGAGCCTCGGCAAAGAAATGATACGGGTCATAGGATATGTGCATGCGCTGCGCCAGATTCTCCGCTCCCTGATTGGCTACACCGGCTGTAGCGAGTACCACCATGTCTGCCTCTATCTCTACGGGTTTGGCTCCCATGAGGGTGTCTACACCTTTGACAATCAGTTTCCCGTTTTTCTCATAGACACGTGCTACACGGCCACGTACATAATTGACATGATCTTCCTCTACTGCACGACGGACGAACTCTTCATAGTTCTTTCCTCCGGCACGGACATCCATATAGAAAACGGTTGATTCACCGTCATGTACCTTATGTTGATAAAGCATGGCGTGCTTGGCTGTGTACATACAACAGATCTTGGAGCAGTAAGGAATGCCCTTTGCAGGATCACGGGAGCCACAGCAGGCGATAAAGACGATCTTCTTAGGGATCTGACCATCGGAAGGACGACGTATCTCGCCTAAGGTAGGACCTGAGGCCGACGCCAGACGTTCAAACTGTAGTCCGTTGATGACATCCTTATATTTACCATAACCGTACTCAGGGAAGAATTCGGTTTTCAGAACGTCGAATCCTGTGGTAACGACCACGGCACCGATCTCTTCAGTGATGAATTCATCGGGTTTGTCATATTCAATAGCTCCTGTGGGACAGAACTTCTGACACACCTTGCATTTGCCTTTTTGATAGTAGTTGCAGTGTTCCTTGTCGATGGCAGGTTTGTTTGGCACTGCCTGAGGGAACGGGGTGAAGATGGCTGTACGTGTTCCCAGTCCTTCATTAAACTCGCTGGGAATCTTCTTCTGAGGACATTTGGTGGTACATAGTCCGCAACCTGTACATTTGGAGTAATCCACACTTGTTGCCTTGAGACGGATTGTCGCCTTGAAGTTGCCGATAAAGCCTTCCAGCTTCTCCAGTTCGGCATAAGTGTAAAGGGTGATATTGGGATTCTGTGCCACCTCAACCATACGTGGGGTGAGGATACACTGAGAGCAGTCGAGGGTAGGGAAGGTCTCTGACAACTGTGACATATGACCGCCGATGGATGGACCTTTCTCGATGAGGATGACCTTCTGACCGCAGTTGGCTATGTCCAGACTCGCCTGAATACCGGCAATGCCTCCGCCAATGACCAGGGCTTTCTTCGTGATAGGCACCTCAATAGCGTCAAGAGGATGATTGCGTTTCACTTTCTCCACCAGTCCGTGAACGATCTCTATCGCCTTGTTGGTGGTTGCATCGCATTTCTCATGTACCCATGACACATGCTCACGTAAGTTGGCTATCTCACACAGATATGGGTTCATACCGGCTTCAGAGCAGGCACGACGGAACGTCGGCTCATGCATTCGCGGTGAGCAGGAACCAACCACAACACCATCGAGATGATGCTCTCTAATGGCCGTCTTTATCAAAGTCTGTCCCGGGTCGGAACACATATATTTATAATCGGTGGCAAACGCAACGCCCTCCATTTCGGAAGCGACCTTTGCCACGCGTTCAACGTCAACTGTAGCGCTGATATTCTCACCACAGTGACATATAAAAACTCCTATTCTTGACATGATATTAGATACTTTATAAGGTATTTACTTTAACGAAATGACGTTGCAAACCCAGCTTCTCAGGGGTTACACCGACAGCCAGTCCAATAGCCTGAGTGATATAAATCACAGGCGTTGAAATCTCTTTGCCCACATACTCGTCAATCTGCGGACGGCGCATATCTAAGTTGGAATGGCACATGGGGCAAGCCACGATGATGGCTTCGACACCCCGGTCTGCTGCATCTTTCATAATATTGCCAGAGAGTTTCGCAACGAGGTCTGTACGAGCGATGGACAGACTTGCTCCACAGCACTCGGTCTTAAAGCCCCAGTCGAGTGAAGTGGCTCCTATCATCGTCATCAACTCATCCATTGACGTTGGATCCTCTACGCGGTCGAAGCCGATAATCTTATGAGGACGCACCAGCAGACAGCCGTAGTAGCATGCTACCTTATGGTCAAACTTCCGTGTCATCTTATCGACAATCTTATCCTTGATATATTTGTCGATAAACTGTATCACGTTGATAATTTTCACGTTATTCTGAAAGGTCATCTCAATAGCCTTTTCTGTCTCTGCCTTCTTCTCCGCATCTTCGTTAAGCTCATGTTGAGCCACGGCCAGACGGTTGAAACAAGCAGCGCACGGCACTACCACCTCACTGAAACCCTGTTTCTCAGCCAAAGCAAGAATCCTTGCAGGCAGAGCGAGTGACAGACCTTTGTTTACCGCATGGGCAGCCGAAGCTCCACAGCAGTTCCAGTCTTCGATTTCCTTCAGTTCAATGTCGAATGCTTCGGCGATGGCTTTCACCGACTCGTTATACTCCCTTGCCGTTCCTTGCAGGGAACAGCCAGGATAAAATCCTATATTCATAGAAACTGTTATTTAGAAGTTATGGTTTTCTTGAAAAGAATCTTGATTCCTTTCCTGTCTTTTATTGTTTCAGGTATGAATTTCAACTTCCCCTTTGCCAGCATTGACGGGACAAGCTTTACGTCCTGCCAAAGGCGGAATGTGCGGAGTTTGAAATCAACGGTCATCACCACTTCACTTAGTCGGCCCGACATCTTCACAGTGTCGAGAAATGAACGATAGAACGAGTACACTGGCTTCGCCTTAGGTGAGATCAACCCTTTTTGGATAGATTCTGTGCGGAGATAATCCATAATTTTGGGAATATCCACTTCCTTAGGACACCGTCCGATGCAGTTTTCACAGTTCTGGCAAAGCCAGATCGCTTCAGATGAGAGAACCTTCTTATAGTTTTCTGCATCGTCAGTCTGTAGCATCCGCATAATCATTGATGACGGATAATCCATGTTGTCTGCGAGGACGCAACCTGCTGTGCACTTTCCGCACTGGTAGCATTTGTCAATGTCTACACCGGTAGCTTTACTGATACTTTCAGCTGTTGCGTGTTTCATGATAAATTCATTTAGTATTATTGTATTTTTATGTGACTTTATTGCCTTCATTTGCCTGATTGAAGAGAACGTAGGTCTTTAATGGTCGATGCAAGGTTTTGGTTTTTTATCGGGGCAAAGATACATATAATTTTCTCATTTCCAAATATTTTAGCACTTATTTTCGTTAACGCGCACAACGTAAACGTTTACGTACACAACGCAAACGTTTACGTATTCATTTTTAAAGTGTTTAGGATTTCTAAAATATTTTAACATACCTCTTGATCGATTCAAAAAGATTAAAAAGCAATGCATTATGTTTAAAATTCTTGTGGTTTAATAATATTTTTAGTAACTTAGCGGCCTAAATATATAATATAATGGATAAGATATATCATCAGCGGTTCACATTGGCTGCAAAGAGTTTTATCACAGTCGTCACATTGCTTGCAGTTTACTTGTTCTGGTTTAAGAGCATCGCACATATTATCGTGGGGGTTATGGTGGTTCTTATGCTTGTATCAATCATCGAGAGTGTCATCCATACAACCTATAAGATTACATCAGACGATAAGCTGATTATAGAGCGTGGACGTCTCTTTAAGAAGAGAATATTGCCAATAGGTGATATCGTGAAGATAAGTCGCCGTGAGACAAAGTTTAAGTTGTCTCATTATATATTAATAGAGTATGGTGCAGACAAGTGCGTTTCTCTTCAACCGGAAGATGAAGATGCTCTGATGGAAGAAATCAAAAAACGCCTAATCAAAATAGATGAGACTGTATGAGAATCCGATATTTTAAGTTTTTCCTGTTAGCTATTTTATTCTCTGTTTATCTTCCGGCGTTCTCGCAGGAGGATGATACTACAGCAGATATCACTGAAGAAGATAACGATTCCATCTCCGTAGATACGACACTGGTACCTATCAGTACTAAACCGTGGCCAGAGAATATTCGTCAACGTCTTAACTCTCTTTTGCAGAATGACATGTTCCGTACCTCGCAATTAGGTTTGGAGGTATATGACCTCACTGACGATTCTCTGATCTTCGAGTTTAACCGCCAGCAGCGGATGCGACCGGCATCAACCATGAAACTGATTACATCTATCTCTGCCATCAACACACTTGGAGGAGGATACCAGTTTCGTACGCAACTCTATTACACCGGCACGGTCAATAATAAGACGCTCACAGGAAACGTATACTGTGTGGGAGGATTTGACCCACGATTCAACAGCGATGATATGAATGCCTTCGTGGAAAGTATAAGGAAGATGGGGGTTGATACGATCCGTGGCTCGCTTTTTGCAGACCTCTCGATGAAGGATGCCGACAGACTTGGTAATGGATGGTGCTGGGATGATGATGAAGACCCGCTATCACCGTTACTGATCAGTCGCAAGGATACGTTTATGCGCCGTTTCATCAGTGAGCTGCGTGAAACGGGGGTAATAGTGGATTCTACCTCGTCTGAACGTCAGTTGCCTGGAGGTGCTTACCTTCTTTGTACCCGATTTCATACGATAGATCAGATTCTCATGCGTATGATGAAGGAGAGCGATAATCTCTATGCGGAATCGATGTTCTATCAGATTGCTGCATCTACAGGCTCTCATCCTGCAACCTATAAACATGCCCGTAGTGTGATCAATCAACTGATAGCAAAGTTGGGTTTGCAACCTTCTGACTATATCGTAGCTGATGGCAGCGGACTGTCTCTTTATAATTATGTGTCACCGGAGCTTGAAGTGGCCTTTCTGCGTTATGCTTACCGCAACAGCAATATCTATCTGCATCTCTATCCGTCGTTGCCCATAGCAGGGCGTGACGGCTCGTTAAAAACACGTATGCGCTCAGGTATGGCGGCAGGTAATGTGCATGCCAAGACCGGGACCGTGACAGGAATCAGTTCTCTTGCAGGTTATTGCACTGCGGGTAACGGTCATGTACTCTGTTTCAGTATTATTAATCAAGGTGTGACACGTGCGCGCGTTGGTCGCAGTTTCCAAGACCGCGTCTGTCAGGTGCTATGTCAACCATAATTTGATATAAGTTATGCATTACCTGAAAGAATACACAGAACAGCTTATTCAGCTATGTGGACTTACGGGAGCTTCTGTCTCCGTGTGGCGTCATATCGTGATCATAGCTGTCATTATTCTGATTGCATGGCTTGTCGACTTTATCTGTCGTCAGGTTTTCATACCACTGATCATAAAGGTAACAAAGAAAACGGATATCAAATGGGATGATGTCATCTTAAATAAACGTGTGCTCACAGCGGCCTGTCATGTGATTCCGGCCATCATCATCTATAAACTGTTGCCGTTGGCTTTCTTTGATATACACTGGCTCCTTCGTCTCACTCTGCGTCTAAGCAACATTTATATTACTTTGGCCACAGTACGTCTGCTTCTTACCTTTATCAATTCCCTTAAAGGACTTGAACGTAAGAAGCGTTCTGCAGCGCAACAGTATATGATGACGTTCTGTGGTGTGCTGAAGATTATTATTGTCTTTGCTGCGGTTATCATCATCGCAGGCATTGTTATCAATAAGAGCCCGATGACGCTCTTTGCCGGATTAGGTGCTACTGCTACGATCCTGATGCTTGTATTCAAAGATACCATCGTGGGACTTGTCAGTGGCATCCGCCTCACAAGTAACGACATGCTTCATAAGGGTGACTGGATCACTTTTCCTAAGGCCGGTGCCAACGGTATCGTGGAAGAGGTGAACATCACGACTGTGAAAGTGCGTAACTTCGATAACTCCATCATCACGATCCCTCCTCAGACTCTTGTCTATGATTCGTTCCAAAACTGGATCGGCATGCAGAAGAGTGATGGACGAAGAGTGAAACGAATGGTTTATTTCGATTTCAGAAGCATACATTTTGCAACTCCTGAGCTAAAGGAGTCTTTAGCCAACTATTTTGAACCGAGCGAGCTGGAAGGGGATATTGTGAATATGACTCTTTTCCGTCTTTATATAGAACGTTTTATTGCTTCTCGTCAGGAGGTTAACGCTGATCTGATGTATATGGTACGACAGCTCGAGGCTACTCAGAGTGGACTGCCTCTAGAGTTCTATTTCTTCACGAGAGCTAAAGACTGGAAACCTTATGAGCATGATCTTGCTGTTATCATGGAACAGATTTATGCTCTCGCCCCTGTCTTTGATCTGAAGATATACGAGCAGTATCCTGATCAGTAAAGGTTATCTCTCTCATTTAGAGTTCTCTTACTACAAAAGAAAAAGGGCATCCACCATCGTGGATGCCCTATATTAATGAAGCAAATGACTTTTATGTTTACATCTTTGCAATGATGCCAAGTTTGGTCTCTTCGATAAACTTGATGACGTTTCGTATCTCAACGCTATCAGGTACCTGTTGTTTAATTTGCATGACAGCATCAAAGACACTTGTCTGACCATGGAAGACAAGACGATAGGCGTTGGCAATATGTCCTTGTAACTTCTCATCAATACCATGGTTCTTCAGGATCGTTGAATTGATTCCTCCATAGCTGATGGGTGAGCCGCTAGCAACAATATAGGGAGGAATGTCATGACTGAAACGACATCCACTCTGAATCATTGCTCCTACACCGACGCGTGTTTGAGGATTCTCGATAACACTACTGCTGAAGATCACACCGTTCTGAATCTCACAGTCGCCTGCAATCTTTGTACCGTAACCGAAGACACAACCGTCACCGACTTTCGTGTCATGGGAGATGTGAACACCCTCCATGAGAAAGTTGCGATTACCGATAACTGTCTGCCCACCTGTATGAGTGGCGCGGTTAATAACCACATTTTCACGGATGATATTATTCTCTCCGATAATCAGTTCTGATTTCTCACCACTAAAATTAAAGTCCTGAGGTAAGGCGCCTACGACAGCTCCCTGATGAACCTTGTTACCACGACCCATCTTGGTGCCGTTCAGAATGCTTACAAACGGATATATGATGCAATCATCACCAATCTCTACATCGCCTTCAATATAAGAAAACGGGTATATTGTGACGTTATTCCCGATTTTTGCTTTCGGGTCTATTTCTGCTTTTGGACTAATCATATCTAGAAATGTATATTATTAATGTTTTATTTTCCGCCTCCAAGTGCATAATAGAGGTTTACTACTGCCTGCATCTTACTGAAGTCATTGCTTACTTTAGATAATTGGGCATTCAGTAGAGACTGTTGTGCTGTGATTACCTCAAGATAAGTGCTGCTGCCGAGTTTGAAGAGGTTGCGGGTATAGTTTACATTCTTCTTCAGACTGTTTACCTGTTTTGTTTCCAAATCACTTTTCTCGGTAGATGACTGATAGAGGATAAGTGCATTGCTGACCTCACTTCCGGCTGCAAGAACTGCATTCTGCCATGTGTTGAAAGCCTGTTCCTGTTGTGACTTAGCTACTTTCAGACCTGCTACGATGGTTCCATGAGCAAATATAGGCTGGGTAAGACTACCAACAAGGGATGATAAAATCTTGCCGGGGTTGACAATACCTGCACCGCTATTGTTGGTGAATGCTCCTGTTCCGGTGATGGTCAGGCTAGGATAGAATTTGGAACGTGCTGTCTGTACATCATAGAAACATGATGCCAGTGACATCTCTGCATAATGTACGTCAGGACGGTTGTTGAGCAGCTGCATAGGAATGCCGACGCTGAACTTTTCAGGCAATGCCTGATCCTCGATCTTTCCTCTGGCGATGGTCTGTGCCTGCTGTCCGATCAGTAATGAGAGTGAATTCTCTGTTTCACGTATCTGACGACGCAGGTCGGCTGCTGTGGCACATACTGAGTAGTAGTTTGCCTCTGCACTCTGCACGCTAGTCTCATAAATGTTCGGGTTCAGATCTTTCATGATCTTCATCATATTCCATGTGTCTTTCGTGAGATTCTTCATGGAATCTACGATGGCAGACTCTTTGTCCAGCATCAACAGTGTGTAATAACAGTTGGCAATGTTGGATATCAGTTTGGTCTTAACCACAAGTTGATAGTCTTTGGTAGCGATCAACTTCATCTGGTAACTGCGTTTTACATTCAGCAAGTTGCCGAAGAGGTCTATACTCCATGATGCTGAGACAGGTAGTGAGTAGGTCTTACTCGCGCTGTTACCATTCCATGAAGCTATCGTTCCAGAGGGTGAGAACGTGAAGCCAGGGATGAATGCCAGTTTCGCAACCATCAGCTGGTCTTCTACCATCTTGACATTCAGTGCTGCATTGAGGAGGTTGACGTTCTTGTCTAGTCCCTGTTGTATGATGGTCTGCAACTGTGGATCAGTGAAGACACTCGTCCATGGCAAATTGCCGAAACTTGTCGTATCGCTGACAGCTAAAGTGTCAGTGGCAGATACGGTGTCCCGTACTAGTTTGCTGGCATCCACATTTGGCCGATCATATTTGTTGTAGAGTCCGCAACTGCTGACAAGAGCAGTCGCGAACATTATACCTATTATATTTCTAATCTTTTTCATAATTCCTTTAATCTTCATTTTGCAGTTCTACAGGACGTGAGTACTGGAGCAGTTCGGTGTCTACCTTTGTTGATGATTCATCGTCAAATTTGATTGGCTTAACCTTTTCCTGCAGGTACTCGAATATAACGAATAGGGCAGGAACAATCATAATCTGGCAGATCATACCAATGAGCATACCGCCTACAGCTGCCGCACCGAGGGTGCTGTTACCGTTGGCTCCTACACCAAACGGCCATAGTAATGGGAGCAGACCGATGATCATAGCTCCTGATGTCATAAGGATAGGACGGAGACGTGCTCCTGCACCGAGGATGGCACTCCACTTGATAGCCATACCCGTCTGACGACGTTCGAGTGCAAACTGTATAATAAGGATTGCATTCTTTGCCAACAGTCCGATCAACATGATGAGGGATATCTGCATGTAGATATTGTTCTCATGCCCGAATGCATTGGTGAAGAGGAATGCGCCGGCAAGTCCGAATGGTATGGATAGGATCACTGCCAACGGCAGGATATAACTCTCATATTGGGCACTCAGAATCAGGTAGACGAACACAAGACAGAGAAGGAATATCAGCGCTGTTGAGTTGCTTGACTCCTGCTCAGAACGTGTAAGTCCCGAGAATTCATAAGAGTAACCTGTAGGCAGTGTCTGCTTGGCAACTTCTTTCACCGCGTTGATAGCATCTCCGGAAGAGTATCCGTCAGCCGGTGTGGCATTGATGGAGATAGAAGTGAACAGATTGAAACGATCCACACTCTGAGGTCCATAAACTTTACGCAGTGTCACAAACTCCTTGATGGGCGCCATACCTGCAGATGTGCGAGTGTAGATATTGTCAAGTGATTGCGGAGTCTTACGTGTTGTCGGGTCTGCCTGAACATAAACACGATAGAGCTTACCGTAACTGTTGAAGTTAGAAGCATAGAGTCCGCCGAAATATCCTTGAAGAGTGCTTAGCACTGTCTTTGGAGTGATACCACTCTGTTTGCATTTTGCAACATCCACATCTACCAGATACTGTGGATATTTAGGATTGAACATTGTCATAGCCTTGCTGATCTCAGGGCGTTTGCCAAGAGCGTCAAGGAATGTCTGGGTGTTTCCGTAGAATTTGTCTATCGTTCCACCGGTACGATCCTGCAATGCGAATGTCAGACCGTTGGTAGCACTGAAGCCAGGTACCATAGGAGGACCGAATGCAAGTATCTGTGCGCCTTTGATGTTGGCAGTCTGCAAATAAATCATACCCAAAACAGCTCTTGAGCCTTCTGTCAGACCACGATCCTCAAACGGTTTTAGTTTGACGATAAATGTTCCCTGGTTACTACCCTGACCGCCCAGGAAGCTATAACCTGTGATTGCCTCACGACTCTTGATGGCAGGATTCGTAGCCAACATGGCGTCAACTTCATCCATGACCTTCTGGGTCTCGTGAAGACTGGTTCCAGGAGGTGTGGCAACAGTACAGAATAGTGTTCCGGTATCCTCATCAGGCACAAGACCGGATTTTGTTGTTGACATCAGTACAGCCATGACTGCTATACCAATGATGACACATCCGAAAGAGAGAATCTTATGATTGATAAAGAACTGTACATTCTTCTTATATTTCCCTAATACCTTATCGTAAGCCGTGTTGAACGAAGTGTGGAATCTATTAACCAGTGTCGGCTTCTTACCCTCCTCGTCAGCAGAAGGTTTCAGTAGGATGGCGCAAAGCGCAGGACTGAGGGTTAATGCGTTCAGTGCGGAGATGATGATAGATACAGCCATGGTAACACCAAACTCTTTATAGAATGTTCCTGATGTTCCACCGATGAATGATACAGGAATGAACACTGCTGCCATAACAAGTGTGATGGAGATGATTGCACCGGAGATCTCGCTCATGGCATCGATGGATGCTGTGCGGGCCGATTTATATCCCATGTCGAGTTTGGCGTGAACTGCCTCGACCACCACTATGGCATCATCGACCACTATGGCTATGGCTAGCACAAGTGCCGAGAGTGTCAGCAGGTTGATAGAGAATCCGAATATCCAGAGGAAGAAGAACGTTCCGATCAGTGACACCGGTACTGCGATAAGCGGTATCAGAGTGGATCGGAAATCCTGAAGGAAGATATATACCACAATAAATACGAGGATGAAAGCCTCAAGCAGTGTCTCTATAACCTTTGAAATTGATGCATAGAGGAACTCTGTTACGTCTTGTGCAATGGCAACTTCCAACCCCGGAGGATATGTACTTTTCTGATCATCGATGGTCTGCTTAATGTTCTTTACAATCTCATTCGCGTTAGAGCCTGCTGTCTGAGCAACCATACAGATAATGGCAGGTTTGCCATTGTGATGACTGTTGATAATGTAATAAAGTCCACCGAGTTCTATCTTAGCTACATCACGCAGACGGAGGGTCTGACCTGTCTGAGTACTCGAAATAATGATATTTCCAAATTCATCTGCGGTTTTCAAACGACCTTTGTAGCGCATGACATATTCGTATGCCATATCACTCTGTTCACCGAATTTACCAGGTGCAGCCTCAATATTCTGGTCTGCAAGAGCTGTGGTGATGTCTGAAGGTATCAGACTGTACTGCTTCATCATGTCTGGCTTGAGCCATACACGCATAGAGTAGATTTTAGCACCCATTGCCTGGGCACTACCCACACCATGCACACGCTTGATAGCCGGCAGAATGTTAATATCGGCATAGTTGGTCAGGAACTTTTCGTCGTATCGTCCGTCTTCTGAGGTGACAGAGAAGATGAGCACATTACTTGATTGTCTCTTTGTCGTCTGCACTCCGGCCTGTGTTACCTCTGAAGGTAGTAATGCCGAGGCTTGAGATACGCGGTTCTGTACATTGACAGCGCACATATCAGGATCGGTACCCTGCTTGAAGTACACGGTGATGGTTGCGGAACCGTCATTGGTGGCTGTAGAGGTCATGTAAGTCATGTTCTCCACACCGTTGATCTGCTCCTCAAGAGGGGCGAGTACCGACTTCATCACAGTTTGTGCATCAGCTCCCGGATAGTTCGCCTGTACTGTAATAGTAGGCGGAGCAATATTCGGGTATTGCTCTATCGGCAGCGATATCAGTCCGATAATACCCAGTATGACTATCAATAAACTGATGACAGTCGAGAGAACCGGGCGTGTAATAAATTTATCTAATTTCATTGTATATCCTTATTCTTAATCTTTAAATACTATTTACCGAAAGCCTGCTTCAACTTCTTGGCGTCGTTTTGTACCGAACCCAGTTGCTCTGCTTTCTTCAGCTTGGCTGCGTATTGTGCTTCAGTGACAGGTTTAATGTCCATACCATCCTGAAGTGAAGAGATTCCTGCAATGACAATTCTGTCACCCGTTTTGATACCGCTGGTTATAATGTAATTCTTACCGTCGTTGTTCGGGGCTATCTGAACCTCTGTATATTTAACTTTATTATCTGAGCCTACAACATAAACGAAGTGTTTGTCCTGTACGTCAGAAACAGCATCCTGAGGAATAATGATAGCTGAAGAATTTGTGTAAGGTACGATGATAGAACCCGAACCACCCGATTTGAGCAGGTGCTCTGGATTAATAAAGTCAGCACGCATAGATACTGTACCTGTAGTCTTATCGATCACTCCACTGACGGTAGTTACCTTACCATCATGATTATAGATGGTTCCATCAGCCAACTGTAGTTTAACAGCCGGCATTTCGCTGACAGCCTTGTGGGCGCTTCCTGCCTGACGAGTCATTTCCAGAAGCTGCTTTTCTGTCATTGAGAAGTACACGTACATCTTATTAATGTTTGACACTGTGGTGAGTGCCTGTGCGTTACTGCTGTTTACAAGCGCTCCTACACGGAAAGGCAGGTCGCCGATAACACCGGTGCTTGGACTCTTCACGTAACAGAAATCCAAATTCTGTTTTGCAGAGATATAGGTGGCTTGTGCCTGTGCAAGATTAGCTTTCGCGCTGAGCAGTGAATTCTGAGCAGCCTGAAGGTCATAGCTTCCAATCACATTCTGCTTGTGTAACTGCACCTTGTTGGTGTATGTAAGCTGTGCGGTAGCAAGTTGTGCCTGAGCTGCTGCTACAGCTGCTTTCGCCTGTTTCGCTGCTTCAGCATATTGTACATTGTCTATGACAAAAAGAAGCTGTCCTGCATTCACAGACTGTCCCTCTTGTACGCATAATTTTGTGATAAATCCAGATATTTTTGGACGTATCTCCACATCCTGGATACCTCTGATGGTAGCAGGATAATTGTTTTGCAGTTCTGTGCTCTGCGTCCCGATGGTGCGAACAGCATACTCGTTATCACCGAATTTCATGTTGGGTTTGCCTCCGCATGAAACCAACATTGCGGCTATTGCGGCAAACATAATAATCTTCTTCATATTCATACCTATTTTGTTACAGTTATTAATACTTATAATTTACAAGAAAAGGAAAACTTAAATTGATTTTTGAGTTTTCAGAGTGCAAAGATACGTAAGAAATATTTAACAGGTACTATTGCCTGTCGTTTTTTAACAAATCTTATGATGCAACTTATCCGATTACATGTTCTTTGATGAACAGAATGATTCGTCGAATAATTGAAGACAGTATACTGGTATGATGATGAATGTCAAATGATAAGTTTCTCGACCATCAAAACCGAACTTTTATTTAAAATAATTGGATTTGTGATAGTTTTGTCTTAATTTTGCTGTCGAATAATAAAAGGTAGACGGTTATACATAAAATGAAGTTATGAAAACGGAGGAGGATTATGTAGAAATGATCAATCAGAAGATTGATGAATTTTGGAAGGTAGAAAATGTACAGAGCTTTTCGGAAACGGATAAAGAGCGAATCAGGGCGGCTTACGAACTGGCTCGTGAGGCTCATAGCTCCCAAAAACGTAAAACCGGTGAACCGTATATTATTCATCCAATTGCTGTTGCTACCATTGTGGCAAAAGATTTTGAACTGGGTGTGAATCCTATCATAGCAGCTTTTCTTCACGATGTGGTGGAGGATACCAGATATAGTATCGATGATATAAAGGAGAAATTCGGATCCGACGTCGCTTTTCTTGTAGGTACCGTTACGAAGGAGAAAAAGAAAACTTATGAAATGTCGAAGCAGATAGATAACTTCAAACAGATGCTCGACTCTATCCATTACGATATCCGTGCCTTACTCGTAAAACTGGCTGACAGACTCAATAATATGCGAACGCTCAGTAGCATGCCTCCTGACAAACAGATGAAGATAGCCGGTGAGACTGACTATTTCTATGCTCCACTTGCCAATAGGTTAGGTCTCTATGGCGTGAAGAGTGAGCTTGAAAACCTCAGTATGAAATACCGCTGTCCTCATGAATACAGTGAGATGGAACAGAAAATGGAGAAGTACAGGAAAGAACGTGATGCTGAGCTTAATGAATGGACTGATAAACTGCGTAATTATCTGAATGAGAATGGTATTGTGACAGACGTTTATGTCAAGTACCGTTCTGTGTATAGTATCTGGAGAAAGATGATGAGCTCGGGTAATGACTTCAGACATATCCGTAATAAGCATGTGATCCAGATCGTGTTCTCTGATTACGGTGGACTAACTGAAAAGAACCGATGTCTGGAGATCTACTCCATCCTGACAGATTGTTGCAAGGAACTGCCTGCAAGCATACATAACTATATCGACTCGCCGAAAGAAAACGGCTATCAGTCTTTTCATCTGAGAATATTGGATGTCCATGGGGAATGGGAAGAGGTGCATATATCATCCGACAGAATGATTTATAACTCCAAAATGGGATGTATATCGGAAAGGACTGCCGGCGTAAAACGTTGGATTGATAAGTTTAAAGATGTGCTTCAGGATATTGCTTACCATAGCGGTGAGGGTGGTTTTATTGAGAAGGTCGTATCCAACTTTTATTATGATGATATCCTGGTGTTTACTCCCGAAGGTACCGGGGTGGTGCTCCCAAAAGAGGCAACAGCCCTAGACTTTGCTTACGAGATACATACCAATATCGGTAATCATGCGCAATATGCACGAATAAACGGTAAGCTATGCTCGGTCAAGACCAAACTTCATCGTGGTGACAGTATCGAGATCGGTATGAAAGCAACTGTTCATCCTCGTCCCGACTGGTTAGATCATGTGATTACTTACAAGGCCCGACGGAGTATATCCACTTATCTGAATAAGGAAAAGACAGAGGGTGGTGATGTGAATGGCAATCTCGTGCGCTGTATGGTCTGTCATCCTTTGCCTGGTGATGAGGTGATAGGTTTTAAATCGGATGATGGAAAGGTATCCGTTCATAAACGCAATTGTTCTGAAGCGGTCAGACTGGCTTCGGAGAGAGGTGATAATATATTGAATGTGGAGTTTCTGGAGAGCAGAAACTTATATCCTGTCACGATTAATGTTATTGCGATTGACCGGTATCATCTGCTGATAGATCTTGTGAATGTGATCGCTGAGGATCTAAAACTGAATATCGACAGTCTGCATACTGTAACCACAGATGAACTCGTAGACTGTACCATCAATTTTAATGTGCATTCTGTTCAGGAATTGGATAAAGTGATCACGCACATCAATGAAATCTATGGCGTGGACGAGGTGAAGAAGATTGAGAAATAAATTGTTTGGATCAGACAAGTCCCATTTCTTTAGCCTTTTTCATCAGAAGCTGATAGACAGCATCATGCTCATTAGGTATGACATTGTCTAAAATGGCATTCTTCAGAGTCTGTTTGAGTGTACCAACTTCGCGACTAGGTCCGAGGTTGAACATTTTCATAATCTCATTACCATCAATACAAGGCTGCAACAAACGCTTATAATCACGTTCCTTGAGGTCCTCCAGTTTCGTACGAACCAAACGGAAGTTATCAAGGAATTTCTGTTTTCTTGCTTCATTCTTGCTGGTGATATCTGCTTCACAGAGAGTCATCAGATCGTCGATATCATCTCCTGCATCATTGATGAGACGACGTACAGCACTGTCGGTCACTACATCATCAGCAATGACGATGGGGCGCATGTGGAGATCGACCATCTTTTGGACATAACGCATGCTTGAATCCATCGGTAATTTCATACGACGAAACAACGTGGGTACCATCCTGGCACCGAGAAAATTATGATTGTGGAATGTCCAGCCGATAGCAGGATCCCACCGTTTGCTCTTGGGTTTCCCTATATCGTGGAGCAGTGCTGACCAGCGCAGGTATAATTTGTCTGTCTTCTTGCAGATATTATCCAGAACCTCCAAAGTATGGAAGAAATTGTCTTTGTGTGCCTTTCCGTTCATGGTCTCTACACCCTGTAAGGCTGTTATCTCAGGCATGATCAGTTTGAGAAGGTCACAACGGTCAAGGTCGACAATCCCTTTGCTTGGAGTCTTTGTCATCAAGATCTTGTTCAACTCCACGATGATACGTTCACCGCTGATGATCTTGATACGTTCGGCATTACGTTTTAATGCGTCAAAAGTATCGTCATCAATAAAAAAGTTGAGTTGCGAGGCAAAACGTACGCAACGCATCATACGCAACGGATCATCAGAGAATGTGATATCCGGGTCGAGAGGTGTGCGGATGATACCGTCTTCGAGGTCAGCGATACCGTCGAATGGATCGACAAGTTCACCGAACCGTTCCTTGTTGAGGCAAACAGCAAGGGCATTGATGGTAAAGTCACGTCGGTTTTGATCATCTTCGAGGGTTCCGTTCTCGACAATCGGTTTCCTGGAGTCGTGGCTGTAACTCTCCTTACGTGCTCCGACAAACTCAATCTCCTGATGGTGATATTTGATTTGTGCTGTTCCGAAATTCTTAAAAACAGATAAGTGGGCACCTCGTCCTAAAATGGTCTTCAACTCTTGAGCCACTTTAATACCACTGCCGATGACGACAACATCAATATCTTCTGACGGACGTTCAAGGAAAAGATCACGTACATATCCCCCTACGACATAACACTCGCATCCGAGATTATCGGCAGCCTGAGATATTTTATGAAAAATGTCTTTGTCCAGTAATTGAGCTAATTCCTCGTTTGTCAGTACCTTCATTGCTTATTGATTTTGCGGGTGCAAAGGTAATGTAATTTGAGAGAAGAACAAAATGAATTCATTCCTTTTTTATTTCATGACGTCATGGAGGATGTTCAATGTGTCATAAAAAGTGAATATTAAAACAATATTAACACACTTCTATCAACTGTTTTGATTATGTGAATTGATGTGGAAAGAAGCTTTTTTTTCGTAATTGAATATTGTTGTTGTTAGTTTTTTGCTAACTTTGTGGCGAAAATGAAATTGATGATGAAGCAAAATATACTTATATTCTTTATTTTAGTCTTGTCTTTTACTGCATGTGGAGGTAACGATGCAGACAAAAATGCAGAAGTTCTGTATCAGAAAGCTGAACAGAATTTTCATGAAGCAAACTTTGCCCAAGCCAGAGCCAATCTGGATGACATAAGACGCCGTTATCCGAATGCAATTGAAACACGCAAAAAGGCTATCATTTTACGTCAAAATCTGGAATTGAAAGATGCACAGATGAAACTGGCTGGTGTCGATAGCGCTTTGCAAGCAACCAACCTGATATATAAGTATATACGGAGTAAGGCGGAATCTGATAAAAATAAAGGTGTTGCTACACGTGAGCAATTGACGGAAGTGATAACAACGAGGATCAAAAGAGATTCTCTTCAGGTAAAATTTGATTTGCTTTGTGGTCAAATCAGATATATTCATAAGAAACAAAAAGAAAACTAGACCCCGGTAATAAAGATAAAAAAATCATATTTTATTTTGTATTACCGTCGGTTTGCAGTATCTTTGCACAGATTTTTAGGAATCTCGCGCAATGAGAGAATATTGATTTTGCTTGAATTGCATTCTTATCCCGAGATTTATTTGTGTAGATCATGACGAAGGAAGTTGAAAATACAACGAAACAATTTGAAACAGTGATGGCTGAATGCCGATCATTGTTTGAGAAGAAACTCCATGATTACGGAGCTTCTTGGCGCATTCTCAGACCAGAATCACTTACTGATCAGATACTTATTAAGGCAAAACGCATCCGTTCCATAGAGGTTAAAGGAGTTTCTATGGTGGACGAAGGTATTCGTACGGAATTCGTTGGTATCATCAATTATGGTATCGTAGGGCTGATACAGTTGGCAAAAGGTTATTCCGATGCTGTTGATATCACCAATGAAGAGGCGATGCAACTTTATGACAACTATTCTAAAGCTGCTCTTCAACTGATGCTCAAGAAAAACCATGATTACGATGAGGCTTGGCGTCTGATGCGTATAAGTAGCTACACCGATTTTATTTTGACAAAGATACAACGCACGAAGGAAATAGAAGATCTGGCTGGAGCCACCCTCGTTTCCGAAGGTGTGGATGCTAATTATATGGATATGATCAACTATGCCGTATTTGGCGTTATCAAATTGACTAACGGCGAGAAATGAAAGTCGGAACTAACATAAGTAAGACAATTACCAACATTTGCCGGCTGATACTTTCACTGACGTTTATCATCTCTGGATTCGTCAAGGCTGTTGATCCGCTCGGCACACAGTACAAGATAAACGATTATCTTGAAGCGATGCATCTGACTGCATTGCTGCCAGATTATCTCACGCTGTCTATGTCTGTGCTCTTGTCTGCTTGTGAGTATACGATTGGAATCATGTTGCTTTTTGCAGCGCATCGACGTGTCGTTTCCAAGTTGGTTCTACTGATCATGGTGATCATGACCCCACTAACCCTCTGGTTGGCTCTCTTTAATCCGATAAGCAACTGTGGGTGTTTTGGCGATGCAATAGAACTGACCAACTGGCAAACGTTCTTTAAGAATGTTGTTCTCTTAGTTGCAGCTGTCATTGTTTGGCGAAAGCCTGATTATATGCATCGTTTTGTGAGTCAGAGCAATCAGTGGATTGTGCTTAACTACACGGTTATATTTGTTTTATTCATTTCAGGATACTGCTTGTATCATTTACCGTTGTTTGACTTCCGCCCATATCATATAGGAGCAGATATAAGAAAAGGTATGGATATACCTAAAGGGGCAAAAAAACCGGTGTTTGAAACCACATTTGTTCTCGAAAAGAAGGGTGTCCGAAAGGAGTTCTCACTTGATAATTACCCCGATTCAACGTGGACGTTCATTGACAGCAAGACGGTGGAAAAGGAAAAGGGATACGTTCCTCCTATACACGATTTCTCTATACAGAGAGTATCTGATGGCGAGGATATCACTCAACAGATATTAGATGATAAGGGATATACGTTCCTGCTCATATCACCTCATCTAGAGCAGGCTGATGACAGTAACATAGATCTGATCAATCAGATTTATGATTACAGTAAATATAATGGATATGGCTTCTTCTGTTTGACAGCCAGCGCTCAGAAAGCGATTAACAGATGGAATGATATCAGTGGAGCTGAATATTCATACTGTAACACTGATGAGATAACCCTGAAGACGATTATCAGAAGTAATCCCGGACTGATGTTACTTAAGGATGGCGTAGTAATCAGAAAATGGAGTCATAATGACCTGCCGGATGAATATGCGTTACATGCCAGACTGGAGAAGTTGGATATCGGAAAGATGCCTACAGACTCAGTGCCACAAAAGATACTATTGATCGTATTATGGTATATTATGCCCCTGGCACTTCTCACGTTTGCTGATAGAATCTGGGCATGGACACAATGGATTAAGAAGAAAGAAGAAAAGAATAAAATATATCAACTTTTAAAACATAAGAATATGAGAAAGAAAATCGTAGCAGGTAACTGGAAAATGAACATGAACCTGCAAGATGGTATTGCTTTGGCAAAAGAGTTAAATGACGCATTGATAGCAGACAAACCAAACTGCGACGTAGTAATCTGTACTCCGTTTATCCACTTGGCTTCTGTAGCTCAGTTCCTTGATCAGGACATCATCGGTCTTGGTGCAGAAAACTGTGCAGATCAGGCTAAGGGTGCTTATACCGGTGAGGTTTCTGCTGAAATGGTTAAGAGTACAGGTGCTCAGTATGTTATCCTAGGTCACAGCGAACGTCGCACTTATTATAATGAGACTCCTGAGGTCCTGAAGGAGAAAGTACTGTTGGCACAGGCTAACGGTCTGAAAGTAATCTTCTGTATTGGTGAAAGCCTTGAAGAGCGTGAAGCTAACAGACAGAATGAGGTAGTTAAGGCTGAACTCGAAGGTAGCGTATTCAATCTTTCTGAAGAGGACTTCTCAAAGATCGTCATCGCTTACGAGCCAATCTGGGCTATCGGTACAGGTAAGACTGCAACATCTGAGCAGGCAGAAGAGATTCATGCTTATATCCGTAGCTGTGTAGCTGAAAAGTATGGCAAACAGGTAGCTGAGGAGACATCTATCCTCTACGGTGGTAGCTGCAAGGCTTCTAACGCTCCTGAGCTGTTCGGAAAACCTGACATCGACGGTGGTTTGATCGGTGGTGCTGCTTTGAAGGTTGCTGACTTCAAGGGTATCATTGATGCTTGGAAGAAATAATTCTAGTAAATAAAATAGAAGAAAATATGAGAATCAGACTCGTTATATTGATTTTGACATTCTGTGCAACCGGTTTAAATGCACAGACATTCCTTAAGCATCTTCAGACGAAGGCGCCAAATGGAGCTGTAGTAACCGTTCACGAGAATGCCAAAATCGACGAGCTGATTAATAATGCATCTAAACCTGTTGCTCCCGTAGCAAAACCGAAATCAGAAACGGATCCTAAGAAACCCTCTGGGCGGAATACTACGGTGACTACACCTTCAAATAAACCTTCGACACCTCTGATAGATAAGACTCGTCAGACAGAAGCCGATCGTTCACGTCCAACAGGAACAACTCCTGTCACAAAGGATGAAAATGCCGACAATAAAACTCCGGAGGAGAATACTGAGGATATCGAGATTGCAACTGTCGATATGCGTAAGAAGGTGATGCGTAATACCTTAAAGGTGACAGGATTTCGTGTGCAGGTCTTTGCCGGTGGCAACTCACGTCAGGACCGCCTGAAAGCTGAACGTATAGGTAATGATGTAAAAATGAACTTCCCTGATCAGCCTGTCTATACTCATTTCTACCCCCCACGATGGATCTGTCGGGTGGGCAACTATCGCACTTACAGCGAAGCGAGTGAGATGCTTCGCCAGATCAAACGGTTGGGTTATAATCAAGCTTGTATTGTAAAGGGGAAGATTAGTGTACCGTATTAATTATAAAACAGAGGTAAAAGATATCATGAATCCTGAAACAGAATTCCGTGACGGACTAGAGGAACTTCAGTCACATTATAAGAGTATTCTCGGCCTACTTGGCGAAGATGTAAACAGAGAAGGTCTGGTGAAGACTCCCGAGAGAGTGGCTAAGGCTATGCAAGTACTGACCCGCGGTTATACGATGGATCCACACAAGGTGCTTACTGATGCTTTGTTTAAAGAGGAATACAGTCAGATGGTGATCGTTAAGGATATTGATTTCTTTTCATTATGTGAACATCATATGATTCCATTTTACGGTAAGGTACATGTTGCTTATATCCCTAACGGATATATCACAGGACTAAGTAAGATTGCCCGTGTTGTAGATATTTATTCCCACCGTCTTCAGGTTCAGGAGCGGATGACTCTGCAAATTAAACAATGTATAGAGCAGACACTTAAACCCCTTGGGGTGATGGTGATTGTCGAAGCACGTCACATGTGTATGCAGATGAGAGGCGTGGAGAAACAGAATGCTGTTACAACCACGAGTGATTTCAGTGGTGCTTTCAATCAGGCTAAGACCAGAGCTGAATTTATGAACCTTATTAATAATAAGGCTTAGTAATTTCCTTTTATTTATTTCAGTAGGAACAATCTTCTTTTGTTATCTGCTTACAATGTCGTTACCCAGCTGTTGTGCCAGTTGGTTACGCATCTCTTGTGTCTCCTTATATGTTTTCATCAGCTCTAGCATTTTCTGCATGTCACTGCTTGCCTGACTTATCTGTTCCCGTATCTCTTTGAGTCGGTCGTCAACAAAGTTTAATTTGAAATCTCCTACCAAGTGAATGACCTTATTGCGTAAGTCTACAATTTCTGTAGTCACTTGTTGGCTGCGACTCAGTTGGTAATGATTAATGGCAAGTTTGCCCGCCACCTGACTGATGTTGACATCGTGGTGATTCAGGAAATAGGTCTCAGCACAGAAATCTTCGTCATTATTGTGTAGGATTGCCTCGTCAAGAATCTTGTTGAAGAGGCTGTTGCTGAATGTCAGGTTGTCACGACTAAGATCAAACTTCACATACTGAGATACTGACATGTTACTTACTGTACCGTCATCCATCTCTATTCCTTGATAAATAATTTGTTCACCATCGCGTATCACTGCTTGTATGAGCAGCTGTTCCACCTTTTCAGTCTGTGTGTTGGTGGAGATATCGACAACAGCAGCTGCAGCAACATGGTTATTGCTTGTATTTTCGGATGAGGAGTTCTGTCTTTCTCTATTTTCTGATTTCTCCTGTTCATCACGATCATTACGAATAAACTTGTTCATTGTCGAGATCAGTGTACGCTCAGCTATTCCCAGTCTGTTGGCACATTCACGCATATAGGTGGCACGTAGAATAGCATCGGGTATTACCGAGATGCTCTTCACAATACTGCTTATGGCCTCGGAGCGTTTGATAGGATCAGTCACACCATCAATGAGCAGGTGTGTCTTAAACTCAATGAAGTCTGTCTGATGTTCTTCTATGTATGTACGGAATTCTGTCGCCGTATGTTTATGGGCAAAACTGTCGGGGTCGTCATTGTCGGGTAGCAGCAGTACTTTTATGTTCATTCCTTCTGTCAAGAGCATGTCTGTACCGCGCAGTGCTGCATGTATACCTGCTGCGTCACCGTCGTAAAGAAGTACGATATTTGAGGTGAAGCGGTGGAGCAGTCGTATCTGATGGTTGCTCAATGCCGTACCTGAATTGGCTACCACATTCTCAAGTCCGCATTGGTGCATGGATATCACATCTGTATATCCTTCCACCATATAAACACAATCTTCTCTGACTATCGCCTTTTTGGCCTGATAGAGTCCATAAAGTTCATGATCCTTGTGGTAAATGACAGAGTCGGGAGAGTTAAGGTATTTCTGGTTTACTCCCTTTGTACGTGAGTCCAGTAGGCGTCCTCCGAAAGCACAGACCTTTCCGCTGATATTGATCCACGGGAAAATGACACGACCGGAGAATTTGTCCATCAGTTCGCCGTTGTCACGTTTGAAACAGAGTCCCGTGGTAGTGAGATATTCTGCCTGATAGCCTTTGCCGAGTGCCGCTTTTGACAGTTCATCTCTTTGGTTGAGCGAGTAACCCAGTTGGAATCTTTTGATGATATCATCTCTGAAACCGCGACTGCGGAAATACTGCATGCCAATAGCACGGCCATCTACATGATTATTGAGAATCTCCTGAAAGTGGTTCATTGCCCATTCGTTGACAATAAACATACTCTCTCGTTCGTTCTCCTGTTTCTTTTCTTCATCGGAGAGTTCGCGCTCCTGTATCTCTATGTGGTATTTGCGGGCGAGCCACTTGAGTGCCTCGGGATAAGTCATCTGCTCATGTTCCATAATAAAACCTACAGGGTTACCTCCTTTTCCACAAGAGAAACAGTGACAGTAACCCTTGGATGGTGAAACAACAAATGACGGTGTCTTTTCATTGTGGAAAGGACACAGACCTTTATAGTTGATACCAGCTTTTCTGAGCGAGACAAATTCAGAGACCACATCAACAATGTTTGCAGCCTCCATAATCTTATCTATCGTAGCGCGATCGATCATGATTTTTTATGATTCTCCTTTGTTCTATGATTGTTATTTAAGAAATTTTCCAAGGGGACTCTTGATTTTCTTGAGACCCTTCGCAAAGCTTTTCGCGTTGTTTTGTGCACCTAACAGTGATGTGTGCGTATGATCGTGATTGTAGTAGGCAGCAGCTTTCTCCTGACCTTTCTTGTCTAGAAAGTCTGCAGAGATGTTATGAATATCCACGAACTCGCATCCGGTTTGTTTCACAACCTCCCTATACCATTTCCCGTAAGTGTCGTTACGGCGTTCGATCTTTCCGTCTTTCCATTCGTTGCGTGGGGTCAGTGATAATAGGATAGGTGTTCCACCTTTCTCGCGTACATCTTCTATAAATTTGCGCAGGTACCATCCGAAAGTGTAGACTACTTCGTAAGTGCCGTTGGATGCAAGCTTATAAACATGGCTAGAATCAGCAGTGCCTACAATCTCACCACGTTCCTTAGTCTTATCAATGTCGCCTACGTCATTATGTCCGAACTGGATCAGAACGAAGTCACCCGGTTGAATACTATTGTAGACTTCCTCCCAACGGTTCTCGTTCATGAAAGTGCGGCAGCTACGTCCTGCTTTGGCACAGTTGGCTATCGTGATTTTGCTTTCGTCGAATATTGTTCCGGCCTGGCTGCCCCAACCCCACATGCCGTTCAAGTCTTTATCTTCGTTCTTCACCGTGCTGTCGCCGGTGATGAATACGACGGGTTTACCTTTCTCACGTCTTACGCTTACCGCAGGCAGGGTGAGAGGTTTGATACATGACTGCAGAAATGCCAGTTGGGGATCTCTGCTGTTTGCCAGACCTTCGGCAGCTGAACGTGCATTCATCTTTGCTCCGAAGGAGCTGCTGTGGATGTGGTCTAGGTAGAAATGATAATCCACCTTATGATGACCGTATTTCTCGAATTTCTTTGCAGAGATATCGTTAAGGTCGATAAATGGCACATGCTGCTCTTCGGCAATCTGTTTCGCCCATAGTCCGAAGTTTGTATTCACACGCACAATCTTTGTTGTGTCATCTTTTTCCCAAGCGTTACGTGGGGTGAGTGAGAAAAGTATCGGATGCGCACCCGCAGCCTTGATGTCGCGGATGAAACGTCGCATGTATTCTCCATAGCTATAAACGATCTCTTTCTTTCCGTTCCTGTCGGGTGTGGCGTCATGAATAGTGACCATGAGAGAGTCCTTGCCAATGCCCATGATACTTGAGCGGGCGCGACCGGAGTCATAAGGCCCGTTGTCATTATGCCCGAGTTCGATAATCACCCAGTCGCCCGGTTTTAAGGCTTTACGTATGTCCGGCCAAAGGAAATTATGGAATGTCCGGCTGCTGGTTCCGCCAAGAGCTTGATTCTCAACAGTTATCTTGTTTTGGTCGAAGAAGTTATGTTCAAAAAATCCCCATCCCCATTGGCCGTTATTACCGTTACCCATTGTGCCTGTTCGCATCGTTGAATTACCTACGAGGAACAAAACAGGATTATTTCCCACACGGCTTGATCCCGGCACGGGACGAGCGGATTGTGCTTTGTTAAGACTGTCTAGGGTTAAGTCGGTTACATGGTTCACGTCTTCCATCGGTTTCGGGGTCACCTGTGCCATGGTCAGTGTGAAGGATGAGATGCAGATAGCAATAGTAGTAAGTGTTTTCTTCATTGTAACTAATTTCTTTATTTGACTGCGAAGGTACATTTTTTTCTGTACATGTACAAAATCCAGGCTCAATTTTTTACTTTCATCTATATTCTTCCACTGTAAGTAGAGATAGAGAAAAAATAAATATCACCATCCCTTATCTTATAAGAATCTCATTCGTAGAGTTATATGTTGTTTTTCTAGTTTAAAAAAAATATATATAATGCAATAAATAAAATGAAAAATGGTAAATCAGGTTGTTTTTGTAGTTATTAAACGTGAAATCGTTGCACACAAATATGGTGTTTGTGTACTTTTGTTGGGTTTTATTTTGTCAGAACATTATTTTTGAGTAATTTTGCAGCCTAAAAACAACAATTATAATTTTAATTATGAGTTTGAAAATAGTTGTACTTGCTAAGCAGGTACCTGACACAAGAAATGTGGGCAAAGATGCAATGACTCCCGAAGGGACTGTCAACCGTGCTGCTCTGCCTGCTATCTTCAATCCTGAAGATCTTAATGCCCTCGAGCAGGCTCTGCGTCTGAAAGACCAGAATCCTGGCTCTACCGTAGGAATTCTCACCATGGGTCCTCCCCGTGCCGCTGAGATTATTCGCGAAGGACTCTATCGCGGTGCTGATACAGGCTGGTTGCTTACTGACCGCCTTTTTGCAGGTGCCGATACTTTGGCTACTTCGTATGCCATTTCAACAGCAATAAAGAAAATAGGTGATTGTGATATTATAATAGGTGGTCGTCAGGCTATCGATGGTGATACTGCTCAGGTTGGTCCTCAGGTAGCTGAAAAGCTGGGACTTTCTCAGATTACTTATGCTGAAGAGATCCTCTCTTGCGAAAACGGTAAAATCGTAGTTCGTCGTCATATTGATGGAGGTGTTGAAACTGTTGAAGCTAAACTCCCTATCGTCATTACTGTTAACGGCAGTGCGGCTCCTTGCCGTCCACGTAATGCCAAGAACGTGATGAAATACAAACACGCTATGGTACCTATGGAGATGGAACCTATGGGCGAAAATCTTCCATACAAGGATCTCTATGCGAAAAAACCATATCTAACCCTGAACCAGTGGAGTGTAGCCGACGTTGACGGTGATCCTCAACAGTGTGGACTTAGCGGTTCTCCTACCAAGGTGAAGGCTGTTCAGAACATCGTATTCCAGGCAAAGGAGAGCAAGACTCTTACATGCAGTGATGCTGATGTTGCTGATTTGATGAAAGAATTATTGGCAAACAAAATAATCGGATAACAGAAGGAATTATGAATAACGTATTTGTATATTGTGAGATCGAAGGCACTACTGTTGCCGAAGTATCTCAGGAATTACTTACCAAAGGCCGTAAGCTTGCCAATGAATTAGGTGTTCAGCTTGAAGCTGTTGTTGCCGGATCAGGCATCAAAGACAGGGTCGTTGAGCAGATCGTGCCTTATGGCGTAGATAAATTGCATATCTTCGATGCAGAGGGACTCTTCCCTTATACATCAAAGCCTCATACCTCAATCTTGGTTAATCTTTTCAAAGAGGAAAAACCTCAGATTTGCCTCATGGGTGCTACTGTTATAGGTCGTGACCTCGGTCCACGTGTCTCTTCTTCATTGAAGAGTGGTCTGACTGCCGACTGTACACAGCTCGAAATCGGTGAACATGATGATAAGAAACTTGGTAAGCACTACGACAAACTGCTCTATCAGATCCGTCCTGCTTTCGGTGGTAACATCGTTGCAACTATTGTGAACCCGGAACACCGCCCACAGATGGCTACTGTCCGTGAGGGTGTGATGAAAAAGGAAATTCTCAATGCTAATTACAATGGCGAGGTTATCATTGCTGATGTTGCCAAATATGTACCTGAAACTGATTATGTAGTAAAGGTTATCGATCGTCACATTGAGAAGGCTAAGAACAACCTGAAAGGTTCTCCTATTATCGTAGCCGGAGGGTATGGTATGGGTAGCAAAGAAGGTTTCGATTTGCTGTATAAACTGGCAAAGGAACTCCATGGTGAGGTAGGTGCAAGCCGTGCTGCTGTGGATGCAGGCTTCTGTGATCATGACATGCAGATAGGTCAGACTGGTGTAACTGTTCGTCCAAAGGTTTATATCGCTTGTGGTATCAGCGGACAGATTCAGCATATCGCCGGTATGAAAGAGAGTGGTATCATCATCTCCGTCAACAATGACCCGAATGCTCCAATCAATGCAATCGCTGATTATGTGATCAACGGCCCTGTAGAGGTTGTCATCCCTAAGATGATTAAGTATTACAAAGAAAACAGTAAATAATCCGAATTATGGCAAATTATTATAAAGATCATCCAGAGTTTGCATTCCACCTGAATCATCCGTTGATGAAGAAAGTTGTGGAGCTGAAAGAACGTGGTTTCGAAGATAAAGATAAATATGATGATGCTCCTGTAGACTATCAGGATGCGATTGAAAACTATGACAATGTGCTCGATATTGCCGGCGACATCGCAGCAAATGTGATTGAGCCCAATAGTGAGGAGGTTGATTTGGAGGGTCCACACCTTATCGATAACCGTATGCACTATGCTGCTAAGACATACGAGAACTTGGATACAACTATCAAGGCTGGTCTCCACGGAATCTCTATGCCACGTCGTTACGGCGGTCTGAATATGCCTATCACTCCTTATTCAATGGTTTCGGAGATCATCTCTTGTGCAGATGCCAGCTTCCAGAATATATGGAGTTTGCAGGACTGCATCGAGACTCTGTATGAATTTGGTACAGAGGAGCAGCGCCAAAAATATATACCACGCGTTTGTGCCGGTGAGACCATGAGTATGGACCTTACTGAGCCGGATGCTGGTTCTGACCTTCAGCGCGTCATGCTGAAAGCTACTTACAGTGAGGAAGAGGGATGCTGGTTGCTTAATGGTGTTAAACGTTTTATCACCAATGGTGACTCAGATATCCACTTGGTACTTGTCCGTTCAGAGGAAGGTACACGTGATGGACGCGGACTTTCTATGTTTATTTATGACAAGAAACAAGGTGGTGTAGAAGTTCGTCATATTGAACATAAATTGGGTATCCACGGTTCACCTACCTGTGAACTTGTTTATAAGGATGCGCACGTAGAGCTCTGCGGTGACCGTAAATTGGGTCTTATCAAGTATGTGATGGCGCTGATGAACGGTGCCCGTCTTGGTATTGCTGCTCAGTCTGTTGGTGTTAGTCAGGCTGCTTACAATGAGGGACTTGCTTATGCAAAGGATCGCAAACAGTTTGAGAAGACCATTATCAACTTCCCGGCTGTTTATGACATGCTTGCACGTATGAAGGCAAAGCTCGACGCAGGTCGTAGTGTTCTTTATATGACATCACGTTATGTGGATATATACAAAGCTCTTGAAGATATTGCACGTGATCGTAAACTGACTGCAGAGGAGCGTCAGGAGATGAAGAAGTATGCAAGACTTGCTGATGCTTTCACTCCGATTGCTAAGGGTATGAATTCAGAATATGCTAACCAGAACTCTTACGATGCAATCCAGATTCACGGTGGATCAGGTTTTATCATGGAGTATAAGAGTCAGCGTCTGTACCGTGATGCACGCATCTTCTCTATCTACGAGGGAACAACACAGTTACAGGTTGTAGCTGCTATCCGTTACGTGACCAACGGAACATATCTGAGCATCATCCATGAGATGGAACAGGAGCCGGTAGCTGCTGAATTCGAAGGCTTGAGCGAGCGCGTGAAAGAGATGACTTCAAAACTCGAGGCTTGTATCAACCAGCTCAAAGAGGAGGCTGATCAGGAGAAACTCGACTTCCTTGCACGTCGTCTTTATGAGATGTCTGCTGATATCATCATGAGCCGTCTGATTATTCAGGATGCTACTGCTAGCCCAGAACTCTTCGCTAAGAGTGCAAATGTATATGTACGCTATGCTGAAGGTGAAGTAGAGGGACATTTCCATTACATCCGTAAGTTTGATGCTGAGGCTTTGGCCAATTATCGTCAGGCTGACGAAGAGACTGTAGAGGCATAATATAAAATAATGAATTATGAATGATAATTGATGAAGATTGGATTTGATTCCATTTTCTTAAATCTATCGTTCATAATTCATTTTTTTTTTTTTGATCATTTTTTAATTCATAATTCGCTTTATGTGGTACGATTATTTTATTTTAGCAGTTGGATTGATTGGTTTCGTTTATTATCTCGTGTACAGAATTCAGTTTGAACGCGATCATGATAATGATGAGGTAAAGTATAACACGCTTTTTCGTGAATATACCACTATTATGCTTGTTATTTTCTTCGCTGTATTTGTTGATGAGTTAATAAAGGTATTTTTTACCTAGAAAGAACCCTTTATTATTAATTCCAACAATCTTTTTGTATAAAACAAAAAACTAGTAGGAAGCTGTGCAAGGGATGCCGGCAGCAATGACCCTGTCACGAATGCTGTTTAGCTCTTTATGAGTCGCTTTTTGCAAACGCTGATCGGGTGTTTCGCGGTCGATGGTATATATCATGACCTCCATGGGTTTTATTTCCTTGACTGTTTCAAGCCATGGCTTTACATATTCTTCTGTAGTGTTATTCACATCCTCGCCGTCGATTTCTCCCTTCAGAAACATCGTCTGGATAATCAAATGGCCGTTGAATGACTTAAGCCCCTCAATGATACGATCTATATTATATGTTCCGCCCACAGGCCGATCCACCTTATTTATATATACGCTATTGACTGTGTCTAATTTCAGAATATTATTGTCTACCTTCATTAAGGCTTCGTGCACGGAATGACGGTGGATAAATGTAGAATTGCTGAGTACCGATACTTTGGCTTTGGGGAAATATTGATCTCTCAGCCTGATAGTGTCATCTATGATTTCAGCAAAGTGTGGATGGCTGGTCGGTTCGCCATTCCCGGCGAAGGTTAGCACGTCAGGTTTAGGACCATTTGCTTTCATCTCTTGTAATTTTGCTTCCAATGCGCCAGCTACTTCCTCACGGGAAGGTAACTTTTTCTTAGGACGAGTGTCTTTGTTGAAGCCACATTCACAGTAAAGACAGTCGAACGTACAACTTTTTCCGTCCTCCGGGAGAAGATTGATACCTAATGAAACACCAAGACGGCGGCTGCGCACTGGACCGAAAATTGGTGATGGATAAATTACTGTTGACATAATAAAAACCTCCTTTTTTGTAAATGGAGTGTAAAGTTACAAAAATATTCTCTGTTTTGTAAGTTAATGCTAGTTAAAAGAGTTGTTTTATAACCTATTTCTTTGTATTTTTGCATCAAATTAGGTATATTATTGCCGAAATAATGGGGAAAAAACGAAATACAACCCGCAACCGTGTAGGAATGCAGGTCATAACTTTATGTATAAGCACCACTTTGGTGCTGCTTTTGTTAGGTTTGGTGGTACTGTCTGTGCTTACTGCGCATAACCTGTCATCGTATGTCAAAGAGAACCTTACCGTGACGCTGATGTTGGGTGAGGATATGTCTCCGAATGAGGCGAATCATCTTTGTCATGATCTGAGTCATCGTCGTTATATCAAGAACCTGAACTTCATCAGTAAGGAACGGGCTCTGCAGGAACAGACGAAGGCTATGGGATCGGACCCTTCAGAATTCCTAGGTGCAAATCCTTTCGTTGCTTCTGTCGAACTGCAATTGAAATCAGATTATGCAAACAGTGACTCTCTGAAGTGGATTAAGACTGAACTTAAGAAGACACCGAAGGTTACTGATGTGTCCTATCAGGAGGATTTGATGGACAGTGTTAATAGTAATCTAAAGAAAGTCAGTCTCGTGCTACTCATTCTGGCTGTTCTCCTTACTTTTGTATCGTTTTCTCTAATCAACAATACTGTACGCCTCGGTGTCTATTCACGTCGTTTTATGATTCATACGATGAAACTTGTGGGTGCTTCGTGGAATTTTATTCGTAAACCGTTTCTTTACAATGCAGTCTGTACAGGAATTATTGCAGCAGTCTTAGCCGATGGAATACTTGCGGCAGGCATATTCTTCCTGTATAATTATGAGCCTGACGTGATGACTGTCATCACATGGGACGTATTGGCCATAACAGGTTCTTTGGTCTTTGTGTTCGGTATTGTTATCACCATGTTCTGTTCTTTTTTATCTGTGAATAAATTCCTAAGAATGAAGGCAGGTGACTTGTATAAGATATAAATAATAAATTAAAATTATGGATAATAAAAATTTGGCTTTTGACCGTGTCAACTTCATTCTGCTCGGAATAGGAATGGCGGTTGTAATTATTGGTTTTATTCTGATGAGTGGTTCTGGATCGAATGACACTTTATATAATGCCGACATCTTCAGTGCCCGACGTATCAAAGTTGCTCCTGTCGTATGTCTGATAGGTTTCATATCGATGATTTATGCTGTAGCACGTAAACCGAAAGATAAAAAATAATGGGAGATTTAACTATTCTGCAGACAATAGTCCTGGCTATTGTAGAGGGACTGACAGAGTTTCTGCCGGTATCGTCGACGGGCCACATGATTATAGCTCAGAATCTGATGGGTATTGAGAGTACTCCTTTTGTCAAGGCCTTTACTGTCATCATACAGTTTGGGGCTATCTTGTCGGTCGTTGTGCTTTATTACAAGAGGTTTTTTAAGCTTGACCATACACCGGCTCCAAAGGGCTCAACTCCAATAAAACAATTTCTACATAAATGGGATTTCTATTGGAAGCTGCTCGTAGCATTCATTCCGGCAATCATCATTGGAGGATTGGGAAATAAACTGGTGGATGAGTTGCTTGGTAGTGTTACTATAGTTGCTTCGATGCTTGTGATTGGCGGTATCTTCATGCTGTTCTGTGACCGTATCTTTGATAAAGGCACTGAAAAAACTGTGATGACAGAGAAACGTGCATTTTACATCGGATTGTTCCAATGTATTGCAATGATACCTGGTGTCTCACGTTCCATGGCAACGATCGTAGGTGGTATGTCTCAGAAGTTTACCCGTAAGACGGCAGCAGAATTCTCATTCTTCCTGGCAGTTCCCACTATGTTTGCTGCCACAGTGCTTGACCTGCTTAAGTTGTTTAAGTCAGGTGATGCTGGTGCAATCAAGTCAAACAATGTGCTGATGCTTATCTTAGGATGCGTGATCGCCTTCTTTGTGGCATTGGTAGCCATCAAGGGATTTATTAATTTTTTGACAAAATATGGTTTTCAGGCTTTCGGGTATTATCGTATCATTGTCGGAGGTTTCATACTGGCATGGCTGCTCAGCGGTCATACAATGGCATTAGTTGATTGATGGATTTTAACGAAGGAGAGGTTTTATACATAGATAAACCTTATCGCATGTCGAGTTTCGGCGCGCTTGCGAAAGTCCGTTATCTGGTGTCACGCCGGTTGGACGTGAAAAGAGTGAAGATGGGACATGCCGGTACGCTAGACCCCTTGGCAACCGGAGTAATGATACTCTGTACGGGCAAAGCTACAAAACGTATTGAGGAGTTTCAGTATCATACTAAAGAGTATATAGCTACACTACAACTTGGAGCAACGACTCCCAGTTTCGATCTAGAACATCCTGTCGACTTCACATTCCCTATAAGTCAGATCACACGAGAACTGATAGAGGAAAAGTTGAAAGGATTTATTGGCAGCATAGAGCAGGTGCCTCCTGCATATTCTGCATGTAAGGTAAATGGTGACCGTGCCTACGAACTGATGAGAAAAGGTAAGGAGGTGACGCTGAAGGCTAAAACGCTTGTGATTGACGAGCTCGAAATGACGGATTTCGATCTGGAGACGATGCAGATGTCAATACGTGTGGTTTGCAGCAAGGGAACCTATATCAGGGCTTTAGCCAGAGATATTGGAATATCTCTCGGTAGCGGGGCTTATCTCACTGCGTTGCGCCGGACAAGGGTAGGCGACGTGAAGGTGGAAGACTGTATCACGCTTGAGGATTTTCCTGAATGGCTAAGCAAACAAGAAATAGAAAATAACATAAAGAAATAATTGATTATGAAATTATCACAGTTTAAATTCCGTCTTCCGGACGAGCAGATTGCATTAAACCCACCATATCACCGTGATGAATGCAAGATGATGGTCATCCATAAGAAGTCTGGCGAAATTGAAATGTTCAAGAAGAATGAAGCAGGTGAAGAACTTCTTGATGATGAGGGTAAACCAGTATATCTCGATTTCAGGGATGTACTGAATTACTTCGATGATGGTGATGCTTTTGTTTTCAACGATACAAAGGTCTTCCCAGCTCGTCTGTATGGAACAAAAGAGAAGACCGATGCTAAGATTGAGGTGTTTCTCCTCCGTGAGTTGAATGCTGACATGCGTTTATGGGATGTGCTTGTAGAGCCGGCCCGTAAGATACGTATAGGCAACAAGTTGTTCTTTGATGACAGCAGTTCGATGGTTGCAGAGGTTATCGATAATACGACTAGTCGTGGACGTACGCTCCGTTTCCTTTATGACTGTCCTCACGATGAGTTCAAACAGGCTCTTTATGCCTTAGGTGAGGCTCCACTACCCAGGTATATCATTGATCATCGTCCTGCTACAGAACAGGATCTTGATGATTTCCAATGTATATACGCTAAAAATGAGGGTGCTGTCACAGCTCCTGCAACAGGTCTTCACTTTAGTAGAGAATTGATGAAGCGTATGGAGATCAAGGGTATCAATTTTGCATTCCTTACCATGCACTGCGCACTTGATAACTTCCATGACATAGAGGTTGAAGATCTTACAAAACACAAGATGGATTCAGAACAGATGCATATTGATGCTGAAGCTTGTCGTGTGGTCAATACTGCCAAGGACTCTGGAAAACATGTCTGTGCTGTAGGTACAAGTGTTGTCCGTGCCTGTGAAACAGCTGTCGGTACTGATGGTCGTCTGAAGGAATATGGAGGTTGGACTAACAAGTTCATTTTCCCTCCATATAATTTTGGTCTTGCTGATGAGATGATCGCAAATTTCTATCATCCTTATTCAACATTGTTGATGGTGACATGTGCCTTCGGTGGATACGATTTGATCATGAAGGCTTATCATGAAGCTATCAAGAATGGATACAAGTTCGGTTGCTACGGCGACGTTATGTTGATTCTGAACGATTAAAATGCATAAGGTTTATCTTAGTCTTGGAGCTAACCTCGGCGACAGAAGGAAGACAATAAACCAAGCAATAAAACAGATAGAAGAGCTGATTGGCACTGTTGAGCGCCAGTCAGCTCTTTACGAAACTGCCCCTTGGGGCTTCTCCTCAGATCATTTATTCATGAATGCTGCTGTGTGCAGTCTTACCCAACTGACCCCACGACAGGTATTGGAGGCTACTCAGTGTATAGAAAAGAATCTTGGACGTACTCACAAGTCTGTCGACAACGAATATCATGATCGCATGATAGATATTGATATCTTGTTATATGATGACCTGACGGTTAATGAACCCGATCTTAAAATACCTCATCCGTTAATGTATCAGCGTGAGTTTGTGATGCTGCCTTTAAGGGAGATAAAGAAATAAAAAAATCGGAGCCTGATTTAAGGCCCCGATTTTTTTATATAATAATCAAATTTATTTGTTATCACGTTTGCGCTCTAGATGGTCGAGCTTAATCTTACGCATACGCATGCCTTTAGGTGTTACCTCTACGTATTCATCACCTTTGATGTACTCCAGTGCTTCCTCAAGAGAGAATACCGTACGTGGGACAATGCGTGATTTGTCATCACTACCGCTTGCACGGGTGTTGGTAAGCTGTTTTGCTTTTGTCACGTTTATCACAAGGTCATTGTCATGAACATGCTCGCCTACAATCTCACCTGCATATACGGCGTCTCCTGGATCGATAAAGAATTTACCGCGTTCTTGGAGTTTGTCGATAGAGTATGCGAAAGCGACACCGGTGTCCATTGCTATCATACTACCATTGATACGACGTTCAATATCGCCTTTGAATGGTTGATATTCTTTAAATCTATGAGCCATAATAGCTTCACCCTGGCTGGCTGTCAATACATTGGTACGTAGACCGATGATACCACGTGAAGGCATATCGAATTCGATATTCACACGTTCTCCCTGACTTTCCATGGATACCATCTCACCTTTACGGCGTGTTACCATATCAATCATCTTGCTCGAGAACTCTTCTGGGACATTGATGGTTAACTCCTCAATAGGTTCGCATCTCACACCGTCAATCTCTTTGTAGATAACCTGTGGCTGTCCTACCTGAAGCTCATATCCTTCACGGCGCATCGTCTCAATAAGAACTGAAAGATGAAGCACACCACGTCCGCTTACGATCCAACGGTCGTTTGCATCGTCAACTTGTTTAACTCTCAGAGCGAGATTCTTCTCAAGCTCTTTGCTCAAACGGTCATTGATGTGACGGCTGGTGACAAACTTACCCTCTTTACCAAAGAAAGGTGAGTCATTGATTGTAAAGAGCATACTCATGGTTGGCTCGTCAATAGCGATAGGTGGAAGAGCCTCCGGATTTTCAAAATCGCAAATGGTATCACCAATCTCAAATTTCTCAAGTCCAATGACAGCACATATATCACCAGATACAACCTCTGGTGTCTTTACATGTCCCATTCCCTCGAATGTATGTATTTCCTTAATCTTTGTTGTCTCTTTTGAGCCATCACGGTGAGAGATAGTTACGTTCATACCTTCTCTGATGGTACCACGATGAACACGTCCTACGGCGATACGTCCTGTGTAGTTTGAATAGTCGAGTGAGGTGATGAGTAACTGTAATGAACCGTCTATCTGTTTTGGAGCAGGTATGTGTTCAAGAATCTCGTCCAATAAATATGTAATATTATCTGTTGGCTTTTTAAAATCTCCTGACATCCATCCGTTCTTTGCAGAACCGTAAACGACAGGGAAGTCTAGCTGGTCTTCTGTAGCGTTAAGCGAAAACATAAGGTCGAAAACCATTTCGTATACCTCCTCCGGACGACAGTTGGGCTTGTCTACCTTGTTAACCACAACGATAGGCTTCAGACCAATCTGCAATGCTTTTTGAAGAACAAAACGAGTTTGGGGCATAGGGCCTTCGAACGCATCCACAAGCAGTAGACAACCGTCTGCCATATTGAGTACACGCTCCACCTCACCACCGAAGTCCGAGTGTCCCGGAGTATCAATGATATTAATTTTTGTACCTTTGTAATTGATGGATACGTTTTTTGAAAGAATCGTAATACCGCGTTCACGCTCCAGTTCATTGTTATCCAATACCTGACCACTTTTGTCTTGATCAGCGCGGAAAAGATTTCCCGCTAGCATCATTTTGTCCACAAGTGTCGTCTTTCCGTGGTCGACGTGGGCAATAATGGCAATGTTTCTAATATTTTGCATATAATACCTTAAAAAATTGGTGAAAACAAATCGAAATACACAACAAAAACACCTTTTTTATTCGTATTTCCGAGGTGCGCCCCAATTGTACATTAAAAAACTGGTTGCAAAGGTAGTCAAATTCAAATGAATCGCAAAATAAACTAGAGCTTTTTATAAAAAAATCATAATACTTGTCTTATTATTCATAATTTATTTATACCTTTGCACCCGCAAAAGCAATTTTTTATATTTAATCAATCAAAAGTCAAAGTCTATGTATTTAGATCAAACAAAAAAACAAGAGATCTTTGGACAGTACGGAAAGTCTAACTCTGATACCGGTTCTGCAGAGAGCCAGGTAGCATTGTTCTCATACCGTATTTCCCATTTGACGGAGCACTTAAAGGTGAACCGTAAAGATTATACCACTGCTAGAGCGTTGACAAAATTGGTAGCAAAGCGCCGTGCGCTTCTTAACTATCTGTACGACAACGAAATCAATCGTTACCGTGCAATCATCAAAGCTCTTAACTTGCGTAAATAATCGCAAGGTAGGTTTGAACCTCATTAAAAATCCCTGGAATCAATGATTTCAGGGATTTTTTATTTTAGGTATATTTGTTATTTCGGATATTCCAAATTCTCTTCTGTGATATTTTCCAATACCTCTTCAAGATATTTTCTGGATTCGTAACGTGCCATAGGCAGGTCGTGCAGTAAATAGTTGCCGCAATCCTGTGGGGCGGTACCTGGTATTTCTCCTTCGTATTCAGCAATGAATCGGAATGTTTTTTTCATCAGCTCCACAATGTCTTTAGAGCTCAGGTCACCTTTCATTAGAAGATAATTGCCAGTCAGGCATCCCATCGGTCCCCAATATACAATATCCTCTTTCCACTCCTCATCATTGCGTAGATAGGTCGCAGCAAGATGTTCAATGGTATGAATTGCTCCCTGACCCAATGCCGGTTCTCTATTGGGCTCTTTCATCCGGATATCGAATGTGGTAACAGTACTATTGCCTATGCTATCCTTTCTCGAAACGTAGATACCGCGTTTCAATCTGTTGTGGTCTATTGTAAAACTGGGAATTTTTTTCATTATTGTAGTGATGTTGGAATTGAATTGATAAATTGATGGGATACCTTGAAAGAGCTGTCAGCAATTTCATCCCAGAAGTTTTCATACATGGAAGCGTTGTTCTCTGCCAGAGCTATATCACTGATAATACGGAAACTCACAAACGGAACTCCGTAAATATGACAAACTTGCGCGATGGATGCCGACTCCATGTCAACGGCAAGTGCATCAGGGAAAGCTTGGAGAATTGATTTCATCTTCTCTTTGCTGTCCACAAACCAGTCGCCGGTCACGATCAGCCCACTCTTTACTTTTACATCTGTATCAATATTTAGGGCGCAGTCTATCAGTTTCTGAGGTGATTCATAATATAGTGGCATGCCTTGTACCTGTCCGTAAGCATTATTGCTGCCGTAATAGGCATCGTGATATGCAACTTTTGTACTCACTACAACATCCTTAATGTCCAGTGATAGAGAAGCACCGCCGGCTACACCCGACGAAATAATAAGGTCAGGGTGGTATTGTCGTATTAGTAAGGTTGCCCCGATGGTTGAGTTTACCTTGCCCATACCACAGTGTTGCAGAATCAGTTCTTTACCGTCGGGCAGAGTTCCTTTTACGTTGTTCATGCCGTCAATGGTCTCAGTAACTGAATTTTCAAGTAGTGAGGCTATGCGTTTGAACTCTTTGTCCATAGCAATGATAATGCCAATTTTCATAATTTTGTTGATTTTTCTTTTAATTAGGTACAAAGATAGACATTTTTTGAATAAAATAATTACCTTTGCACTCAAATTACGAAAATCTAAAAATAATATCGATGAAGACTTGGAAACAATGTTTGCCGGACGTTTTGGCAGTACTGCTTTTCGCAGTTTTGTCTTTTGCTTATTTCTTTCCTGCCGATACAGAAGGCAGAATACTTTATCAGCATGATGCTTCTGCCGGCCGTGGTGCGGGAATAGAACTTCAGCAGTATAAGGAGACCCACGATGGTGCCGTTTCCCGTTGGACGAACTCTCTCTTTGGAGGAATGCCTACCTATCAGATGGCTCCTTCGTATGGCAGTTCTCAAAGTCTTAGCTTTATAGCGAAGGTTTACCATCTCTTCTTACCGGATTACGTATGGTATGTCTTTGCTTTTCTTCTCGGTTTTTATATATTGCTCCGTGCATTTGATTTCCGCCAGTCGTTAGCGGCACTCGGCTCTGTAATATGGGCTTTCTCAAGTTATTTCTTTATCATCATTGCAGCCGGACACATTTGGAAGGTCATGACTCTGGCATATATTCCGCCGACGATAGCTGGACTTGTGTTTGCCTATAAAGGTAAATATCTGTGGGGTGGTATCGTAACTGCTTTATTTGTGGCTTTGCAGATCAATGCTAACCACGTACAGATGTCTTATTATTTCCTTCCGGTAATGCTGTTTATGGTGATTGCTTATCTCGTAAAGGCAATCAAGGAAAAACAACTTGTTGGTTTTGGAAAGGCTACGGCCACGGTTATTGTGGGGGCACTGCTCGGTGTTTGTATCAATATCTCGAACTTGTATCATACTTACCAATATCAGAATGAGTCAATGCGTGGTAAGAGTGAACTCGTAAAGAAGAATAATGCTAATCAGACGAATAGCGGACTGGAACGTGACTATATCACCATGTGGAGTTACGGAGTAGGAGAGACATGGTCTCTGCTTATACCTAATGTTAAAGGTGGTGCGTCTGTTCCGATGAGTGAAAATAAGATTGCGATGGATAAGTTTAGCGAGTCCGGTTCTCAGTATAACTCATCTATATTCAGTAGTATCGGTCAGTATTGGGGTGAGCAGCCCGGAACCAGCGGCCCTGTATATGTCGGTGCGTTTGTCTTGATGCTTTTCATCTTAGGACTCTTTATTGTAAAAGGTCCAATAAAATGGGCTTTACTAGCAGCCACAGTTCTCTCGATCCTGTTAGCATGGGGAAGAAACTTCATGGAATTTACCGATTTCTTTATTGATTACATTCCGATGTATTCCAAGTTCCGTACAGTATCATCCATACTCGTTGTTGCGGAATTTACCATTCCTCTGCTTGCGATGCTTGCTCTGAAGAAGATTGTTGATGAACCAGATATCCTCAGAAAGAAGATGTCTTATCTATATATAAGTTTCGGACTTACCGGCGGTATTGCTTTGATCTTTGCCCTTTTGCCAACGATGTTCTTCGATTTTGTCTCTTCAAATGAACTGATGCAACAGTTAAAAGGTGCACCAGCTGACTTTGTCGACCTGTTGAGCAGTATGCGGAAAGCAATCTTTACGGCTGATTGCTGGCGCAGTTTCTGGGTTGTAATTATCGGAACCTTGTTCCTTCTTCTTTACAAAGCAAAGAAACTCAAGGCTCAGTATATGATAGGTGCTATAGCAATACTCTGTCTTATCGATATGTGGCAGGTAAACAAACGTTATCTCAATGACGATATGTTTGTAGAGAAGAGCCAGCGTGATATTTCACAGCAGAAAACAACTACAGATGAAGAGATTCTCAAAGACAAGTCTCTTGATTATCGCGTACTTAATCTTGCCTCAAACACGTTTAACGAGAACGAGACATCCTATTATCATAAGAGCATCGGTGGTTACCATGCTGCCAAACTCCGCCGTTATCAGGAACTGATCGAGGCTTATATCTCTCCGGAGATGCAAGGTTCTATGAATGCTGTGGCCAAAGCTCAGGGCGATATGACGCGTGTGAATGGTGACAGCGTATTCCCTATCCTCAATATGCTAAACACCAAGTACCTTATATTCCCTCTTCAGAACAATCAGACTGTTCCTATACAGAATCCGTATGCATATGGCAATGCATGGTTCGTGGATAAGATCAGTTATGTAGCTAATGCGAATGAAGAGCTGACCCAGCTTGGCAAGATCAATCCTCGCCATGAAGCTGTGGCTGATGAGAAGTTTAAAACCGAGCTTGGTGAAAGCCAGACTCAGGATAGCAACTCAATCGTGACTCTTACGTCTTATGAACCAAATTATCTGAAATATGATGTCAAGTCAGGTAAGGGTGGTATCATCGTGTTCTCTGAGGTTTACTACCCGGGATGGACCGCTACTGTTGATGGTCAGAATGTAGAATTAGGACGTGTCAATTATGTTCTTCGTGCGTTGAATGTGAAGGCAGGTGAGCATAAGGTAGAACTAAAATTCTTCCCAACATCTGTCAATGCTACAGAGTCAATAGCATACGCATCTTTCGGCGTGCTTGTCTTGGTGGTACTGCTTATTGCCTTCTTTGAATGGAAAAAGAATCGTAAAACAAAAGAGTAACGAATAATACTTTTTAAGATATATTAAATCCCTATGATCAATCTTATGGTCGTAGGGATTTTTCTGTATAAAGTTTTAAAAAGAAATACGTTGATTCGTGGCGGTTTGCCTTTCGTGTTTATCAGTTCGAATCTCTCTCAATCTTTGCTTTAATGTAGAGAATATTTATTTGAGCGAAAAGCATAGATTGCAACGATGATAAAGCAAAAGGTTGGGATGATAAAAGATAGATTCGTTGATGGAATACTTATCCAGTGATCGCATTTAACGATGATGGCTGCCTGTAAAGGTGGAATGAGAGAGCCTCCGATTGTAGCCATCACATGTCCTGCACCAGCCAATTTCATGTTGCTTCCTGTCTGACGTAGTGATATACCGAAAATGGTAGGATACATCAGAGACATGAACGCACTGACCATGACAAGGCAATAAAGACCATCCCGGCCGGTAAGAAAGATGGCACCACAGAGAGCTAAGGAGGCTAATATGGAGAAGACCATGAGCATCTTCTCAGGTTTGAAGAATTTAAGGAGCCATGTAGAGCCAAATCGACAGCAGCAATATAATACCATCGCGGTAATATTATATTTCTGAGCTGTCAGGATAGCTTGTGACTCCATCATGCCTTCGTCAGTGAAGACTTTTTTCGCATATTGAATGATGAATGTCCAGCATGCTACTTGGGCTCCGATATAAAATATCTGAGCGATGACACCTTCACGGTATTCCCTGATCTTAAAAATCTCTTTGATACCTTTCTTGAAACTGTTTCCTCGGTGGTCGTCATAAATGTTTGATATATTAAATAATCTGATCAGGATAGCCATGAGGATAAAAATTCCCCCGATAAAGATATATGGACGAATGAGAACACCCATGTCATAGTCCTTAATAAATAAGAATTGATTTGTTGGCAGTTTGAGACGGGCTTCGATATCTAGTGGACAGATACGTGCCTGTACGTATTTGGCAGCCATATACATGCCAAATAGAGCACCGAGCGGGTTGAAAGCCTGAGCAAGGTTAATTCTCCTGATAGAGGAACGGGGATTGCCGGAGGTGTATATGAATGTGTTGCATCCTACCTCTAAACATGACAGTCCACAGGTCATGATAAAGTATGCAAATAAAAACGAGTAGTAAAACCCACTCATTTTTGCAGGAATGAACATAAATAAGCCAATGGTACAAATGGCAAGTCCCAGAAGTACGCCAGCTTTAAACGAATGACGGCGAATAAAGATGGCTGCAGGAAGTGCCATTAGGCAGTAGCCAAGATAATATATGACCTGAATCCAAAGTGAATCTTTGACTCCAAGTATAAAGATCTTTGAAAAATACTGCACCATCGCACTCGTCACGTTGGCCGTAAACCCCCAAAGGGCAAAACATACAAATATCAAAAAAATGGAGATGTGATAGTACTTTCCTTTTTTGTTGAAGATATTGCTGTCTGCCATTGGTTCTTAGAAATTACTTGGGGTTAATAGATGCAGCTGCCCGTATCAATTCGCGATTCGTAAATTCTCCTTTCTTAAAGAGTTGAAGCGTAGAAAATGTTTTTGGTGAAGAATTTGCTGGTATTGTTGCCATAGCATCTATTACCTCACAAATATTAGCCTCTGGGTGAAGGCCTGTTGTCCGTACAAACTGCAGACTGTCCCAGCCTTCTACAGGAATCATTGCCAGTTCATACTCCCCATTGTTGATAACATATGCTACGTTGTGCTTTTTCAGTTTCACAATACGTTCTGTGATTCGCTGTGATTTCTCAGGCAGTGCATAATGTCCCAGTCTTATGGTGGTAGCATGACTGCAGCCTGTTATCTTGTCCACTCTCAGAATGCCGTTAGCTAAAGGCATGTCGGTGAGAGTCATGCGGAATGTGCTGTCACTTTGCAGCCATACAGTACGCTCCAGTATTCCATTGTTGAATCCTTTAGTCGTATACCTACGTAGTGGTTCCCATTCTCCCTTTTGGTTTTTCACCACATAGTTCATGGCTACTTCACCGTTTTTACCGTCAGCCATCCATGGAAAGAGGCTGTTGTATGACAGGCGGTTGTAACATTCGCTTCCGCGGAATAGTTCTGCTCCCGGTCTGAGTGTATTATAGTCGCAGAATGCTCTAATCTCACTGGCTCCGCTGTTAGGATAATTCGTGATAAGCATCTTTGGACCCTGGTAGTAGTGGTTGTAAACATTATCCATCTCCATCTGATCCCAGTCACCCTCGTTCTCTACACTGCACCAATATGGATCGTTCTTTGGAAGCATCAGACTGAGAAAGGCTTTTGCGCACCAGTAGACACTACCTCTGCAACTGTATCCCTGTAGCACAGGGTCGAAAGCTCCGTAGAATCCCGGAGTAGGCACACCGTCTTTCATCAGGTATGGATTCTGCAAAAACTGTAGCAGGTCACCCGAAGCGATACGTCTCATCCATCCGTAATTGATATTATTGCCGAAAGGCAGGGGAGCAGCTGAAGCAAATCGATACATATTGCTTCGTCCCCACATAATCATGTGTCCGTCACGTCCGAATAGGTAAGGATAGCTAGTGTACATCTCATTGAAATCGCGTCTGAACATGTTTGCCAGTTCCGGATAATATCTGTCTCCGAAGAATTGTGACCATAATCTTCCGTAGAGCTGATAAGCCCACATAGAGTAGTAATCATAATTTGGATTGTCGAGATACCATCCGTTGCCACGGTAGTCGTTGATAAGCAGTTTCACATATTTCTCTAGAAGGGCATCATTGACCTGATATCCCTCTTTCTTGAAGAAGCTCATGGTGAATACATTAAAGAATCTCCAGTTCTGGGAGATTGTTGGTCCGTCGGCATAACTCTCCATCATGCTCTCCAATGAGTCCTTCACACTCTGATTCAGTGGCTTCCATACGACATCGCCGCAGACGAAAAGTGAGATACTCAAGCCTCCGAACTCAACGAGGTCCTGACATGGACCACGGTTACCACGGTGAGAGATAAACTGCTTACTTGTTGAGTCAACAAGCAACGCCAGTTGATGACGATAGTAATCAGCTAGTTTTATACCATTGATTGTCAGTGTAGAATCTTCCTTCAAGAGGGGAGCTGCCACAAATAATGTACGACATAATCCCTCGAGGGTAGCACCTCTTACCCGTGAGTTGTCTTTTGGATAACATACGTCTCCAATACGAGGGAAATACATGGGGTCATCAAGGGTCTTTACATGAGCGAATGCGCCATCTAATAAATATTTAGCAGCGTCTATCCATCCCTGGCGCGTCATACCAGTATATGGACTCATGTTATAGTCTGGTTTGTTAATTACAAACGTGTTGCTTGCCGTTAAAGGAAGTGCGGTTAGTATAGTCAATAGCAACGCAATCAAGTTAGATTTCTTCATTATACACAGATTACAATTTTCGCACAAACTTACAAAAAAAAAATGATATTTTGTGCAAAATCTCCTAAAAACTCGAAAAAAATGACTAAGTTTGTACTCAAATCAAACGATTCCTATTTTTATTATGAAAAAGTTGCTTTCATTACCACCAAATTTGGTGGATTGTTTCTTTGATATTACCGGTGTTGACAGTAACGAATGGTTTTGTACTAATGACCCTGTGGGTCGTAAATTAGGCTCCGGAGGAGGCTCTACATGGTTATTGCAAGCATGTTACGATAGTTGGAATAAAGGCGAGACCTTTGATGAATGGCTTTCGTCAGACAAAAAAATATTACTTCATGCCGGCGGACAAAGTCGCAGACTCCCAGCTTATGCACCCTCAGGCAAGGTGCTCACTCCGATTCCTGTGTTCAGGTGGGAGAGAGGACAGCGTCTGAGTCAGAATCTCCTGTCGATACAGATGCCTCTTTATGAACAGATCATCAAGCAGGCTCCTGACAACATACATACTATGATTGTCAGTGGTGACGTTTACGTGCGTAATACCCAGCCGCTCCAGCCTCTGCCTGATGCCGATGTTATCTGCTACGGCCTTTGGATAGGCCCCGAGGTGGCGAAGAATCACGGCGTGTTTGTCTCCAATCGCAATTCACCCAATGAACTTGAGTTCATGCTTCAGAAGCCATCGGTCAAGTGCCTTGGTGAACTCATGCAAGATCATCTCTATCTCTTTGATATCGGCGTGTGGCTGCTCAGCGACCGTGCTGTCAAACTGCTGATGAAACGTTCCTTGTCGGGCGATAATATCATCAATTATGACTTGTATTCTGAGTTTGGCTGTACGCTCGGTTCTAACCCGAAGATCAAAGATGATGAGCTCAATGAACTCAAGGTGGCCATTCTTCCTTTGCCCGGTGGCGAGTTCTACCATTATGGTACGACCCGTGAAATCCTTTCATCTACCCTTGCTGTGCAGAATCTGGTCAATGACCAACGTGTCATCATGCATCATAAGGCAAAACCCCATCCTTCGATATTTATTCAAAACTCAATATGCAAAGCCCATCTCACTGAGGCTAATCCCAATCTGTGGATTGAAAACAGCTGTATAGGTCAGCATTGGACTCTCTCTAGTAATAATGTCATTACCGGTGTGCCCGACAATGACTGGCAAGTGACGATGATCGAGGGCGAGTGTATAGATGTTGTACCGGTAGGTGACAGTGATTATGTCATTCGTCCTTACGGTTTTAACGACAAGTTCCGTGGAGATCTGAATGACGATACTGTCACGTTCATGGGTATTCCATTCTGTGAATGGGCTTTTCGTAGAGAGATTGCTATCAATGATGTACGCGAAAACAATGATTTACAGTCAGCCAAGATCTTCCCGATAGTCAGAAACAAGTTTGAGATGGAGACGCTCTTGCGTTGGATGACCACAGAGCCTGAGCTTAAAGAAGGACGTGCGTTGTGGCTGAAAGCAGACAAACTCAGTGCCGACGATATATCTGCCATAGCCAATCTGCGTCGCCTTCATGAACAACGTAAAGCTTTCCGTGCCATAAACTGGCCTGAGATAGCTGCTAATTATGAAAAGAGTGTATTCTATCAACTTGACCTTGATGATGCCGCCCGTGAGTTTCATCAGTTTAAGTTGCCTATTCCTTCCCCGATATCAGAGTCAGCATCGCTCATGCAGCGTATTCACGATAGCCTGTTTCGGTCAGAGGTTAAACGGCTCAATGGTGAAGAGTACAAGAATGATGAGCAGAAAAGCTTTGAACTGTTGAGAGACGGTCTCACTTCGACCGTTCTTCAGGAGAAACAATCCCCCCGTATGTCGGTCTATGCTGACCAGATTGTGTGGGGACGCAGTCCGGTGCGTATTGACTTGGCAGGAGGATGGACCGATACCCCACCATTTTGTCTGATGGAAGGTGGTAATGTCATAAATCTGGCAATCGAACTCAATGGTCAGCCACCGCTTCAAGCCTTTGTGAAACCCTGCAACGAACCTCATATCATCATCCGTAGCATCGATTTAGGTGCGTCGGAGATTATCAAAACCTATCAAGAACTGGCCGACTTCACCCATGTGGGGAGTCCCTTCTCTATACCTAAGGCGGCACTCGTCCTTGCCGGTTTCCAACCCGGCTACTCGTCAGAGTGTTACACTTCGCTCGAGCAGCAGTTGCGAGCCTTCGGATGTGGTGTCGAACTTACGCTCCTCTCAGCGATACCAGCGGGAAGCGGACTTGGTACGAGCAGTGTGCTCGCATCTACCGTGCTGGGTGCTGTCAGTGATTTCTGTGGACTGGCATGGGATAAGAATGAGATAGGAAAGCGGACGCTGGTACTAGAACAACTCCTTACCACCGGTGGTGGCTGGCAAGACCAGTTTGGAGGAATCCTTCCGGGCGTAAAACTCCTTCAGACGATTCCCGGTTTCTGTCAGGATCCTGTCGTAAGATGGCTCCCCGACAGTATGTTTGTTCAGCCCGAATACCAGTGTTGCCATCTATTGTATTATACGGGAATAACCCGAACGGCTAAGAAACTGCTTGCCGAGATTGTCAGAAAGATGTTCCTCAACTCATCAGGTCAGTTGTCTCTGCTTCGTGATATGAAGCAACATACTCTTGACATGTACGAAGCCATACAGCGAGAGAACTTTGGCGAGATGGGCCGCCTTATCGGGACCACATGGACACAGAATCAGTTGCTGGACTCTGGTACCAACCCTGCTGAGGTGAAGAGAATTACCGACCTTATTGATGATCTCTGTCTGGGTTATAAACTCCCCGGAGCTGGTGGTGGCGGATATCTCTATATGGTAGCCAAGGATGCCGAAGCCGCAGTGCGTATCAAACAGATCCTCAATGCAAACCGTCAAAACTCCTGTGCTCGTTTTGTTGATATGACGTTGAGTAAGAAAGGTATGCAGGTAAGCCGCAGTTAGTGGCTAAGTATTATGACGTATATACTCCCCTGTAGATATACCGAAATTCGATTTAAATAAAGTACGGAAATAGCTGACCGAGTTGAAGCCTATCATGGCTGCAACTTGGTTGACCGTATAATCACCACTACGCAGAAACTCACGTGATTTGTCAAGTTTCACGCTCCTAATAAACTCATTGATGTTCATCCCCGTCAGATCCTTTATCCTTCTGAAGAGGGTACTGCGACTCAACGCCAAATGTGAAGCATAGAAATCTACACAAGACTCCTCTCTGTTCATGTTCTCAGAGATGAGCTCGATAAGATGTTTGAGAAACTTGATGTTCCCTTTGCTCACTTCGTCGAAGTTGGCTGCTTCCTCCAGCAGACTCTCGTCGTCAGCCTTCGCCTCTAAGATCTCTTGGTACAGATTGTTTAGTTCCATCGTGGCATGCATTGCCTCTCGATAGTTTTTCATCATTCCCTCGATTTTAGATTTCAGGCTTACCGGCAAGTCAGAGTCTTCTTTTATCTCTGAAAGCTGTCCATTAACAAACGAGAGTTTCTTTTTCAGTTCCTCGCTTTTATCTTTCAAGTCGTAAATACGCATTCTTATTGACATGGTATTTCCTTTTTTTATGTATGAGCAAAGATAATATAAAACAGGTGAAATGCAAAGAAAAAAATTGATTTTCTTATTATTTCGCCCGTTCTGTCGTAAAATGACTTATCCTTTAATCAGCTTGATGCACCTCTTTATGTTATTATACTCCATTAAACAGAGGTACATCCCTTTTTTTAACCAATTCATTTCCAAAGTGGTTACACCCTGTTTACAGTTTATACATTTCATCACCCTGCCGTCCGAGGTTATTATCGTCAGTTTCACCCCGTTTCTATTATCGGTGTTCACATTCATATAATTGTCAATCACCCTTGGCCAGACATCCGTTTTATTGCTTACTTCAGATATCGCTGTCGGTATTGCAGGAATGAACTCAAAAGGGAAGCCGTTGAACTCTGGATCCAGAAGCCCTGATATGGTATTTGTCGCAGAAACTCCCCAGTATCTGCCTCCTGCCACAGTCGAGTTTTGTATAGCGTAAAAGCCACCATCCTCTACACCGTAGAATTTATAGGTGCTCACAGAATTGTCGTAAGCAGTTGTTGTGAAGTGTGCATATTTATTGAGATACCTTCCGTCAGCCAGATTCGTTATCTTTGATCCATCTCCATCCTTCGTAACGATCCATTTCTGCGTGTCACTGTCTTGTGAATCCTTTTCCTTGAACGACGGGATAATCGTTTTCACATTGGTGAGATATTGATTGTTTTTTGCTCCAATGATATAGTAAGTACCATCTGCGATACCTTCATTGTCGCTTGGTACATAAACTCTAAAGGTAAGGCTGTCTTGTTTCTCTCCTAAGGAGTATATTACGGTATAGGTTGCGCTGTGCTGGATATTCTTCACAGTCATGGAACGTTCCGTGCTGCCGTCGCTCCATTTCCAGCAGCCATAGATATTCTCGGCTGCTACCACAGGAGTGAGCCTTACCGATTGACCTTTAGAAACGATAACTCTATCGGACGATACAACAGTGTCACCCTCTACCAAGATAGATGGAGTCATCACATAAGTATGAATATGGAAGTTGACTACGGATATTTCTCCTCCTTGATTCATATAGTTGACTGTATAAGTACGATCCCCGTTAATGTTTGTTACCGTCAGAGAGGATCCTGTCTCTCCGTTGCTCCATTTGTAAGTACCCCATCCTGCACTTGCAGATGCCCCCAGGGTCACTGTCTGTTGTGTCATTACAGTGATGGTTGTATCGTTCACCGTCGTTCCGTTCACTGTGATAGAAGGAGTGATCACATCGCCGGTACAGTCCCCTTCAACAGCGATGGTATATGCAATACTGCTTTTTACCCCTTTGTCATTCGTGAAATACACTCGGTACATTTTACTCTTGTCGGCTGTTATCGTGATATCTTTAGTCGTTGCGCCCGTACTCCACAGCCAGATTCCTGTGTCGGTGGTACCATCGCGAAGTGTTGGGATAAGCTCTATCTTGCTTCCCTGAATCACTCCGGTTTTGTTGTCTGTAAGATAGGTGTTCTTGAGACCTCCAAGTTCACTTTGATTATAAGTGACGCCATTGTATACCAGAGTCGGTTTGATTGTAGTAGGAGCCATCTCTGCGTTGATGGTTGGACGTTTACACATCAGTGTACTGAATCCCAGATGGTCGAATCCTCCGCTTGTCTGGCCATAGTTTCCACCTCCCGAATCTATACCCACGATAGAGTCGGCCATTTCCGAGTATCTCATCTTCACTCCTTTTATTCCTTCATAATGACCGAGGATACGACTCCAGAAGGGACGCGATCCTCCCAGTCCTCCGGTGTTATCGCCTGTCATCTGCCAGGAGTTGCTCACGCTGGTTCTGCAATCGTGGTACCAGTAATTTGTCCAAGGCATGTCTGACGAAGCCACTCCTCCAAAGTTTAATGCTGCCACATGTTCGATACCCGCTGCTAACCGGTTGTCCATATAAGCGAATAAGTCGCCACCTTGATTCCATACAGTCTGACACACATCGACAGATAAACCGAGAGCCATCAGCGCGTGGCCCTGGTCACGTCCCGATTCCTGCATTTGTCCTAGTTTACCGTACGGTCCACGTGGATCATCCTTAAGGTCAGGTACCAGATTGCCGATAAACTCCGTCAGTCCGTCGTTGATGATAGGAGAGGTTCGACTGGTCTTAAATGTCCCCACCTGGTCATATTTATAGAATGACAGTCCTTGATTATATACATACGGATCATCGCACAGTATGCCAATACTCATCACGTTGAGTGTGTTACACAGTCCCCAGTTACTCCAGTAATGTCCAGGACACGGCCCGATGTTGTTTGCTGAGTTAAGCCAAGTGCCATGTCTTCGTCTCAGAAAATCGATGCTTTTCGGATACCATACGGTCATCATCCATTTCTTAAATGTATTGAAGTCATCGGCATTCCATCCACTGTAGTCACGCATCAGTTCAGCAGCGTTAGCAAATTCATAACCGTAAATACCTGCAGCCAATGACATGTTTGTGTCACCGCTTACATCCTTACATCCTTTAGCCCAAGCCATGAGTATATTCACAGCAGTTTTAGCATGGGCAACGTCACCACTGATCTTCCAGCAGAGCGCGTTTTGGTAAGCCATAGCCGCTCCACGGGCAGCATTCATATAGTTTTGTGTCCCCGACCCACCCCTGAAGATTGTCTCTACGGGGTAGGTTGCCACGTTCACCTGTGCGTAAGTGTTATTTTTCAGAAGGTTATATGCCTTGGTGATTGAATCGTTGCCACTTGCGAGCAGTGCCTTCACCCTGTCGAAGTCTTCTTGAGAGTTCAGACATCCTGGGTGAATAAATCCCCGGTTTGTATCGTATTTCTCATTGTCAACAATCGTATTGATCGTCAGTCCTTTAGTTGCATTCATCTGGTTGTAGGCCTTTCCGAAAGCGTTCACCCAATTATTTATCAGCGTCTGTGACGCTTTTTTCTCTTCAATCAGTGTCTCCACGATGCCAATATTATCTCTTATCTCATCAATAACGGATTGAGGATAATCCTTCGTGTCGGCTGTTGAGTATAAAGTCTTGCATTTGTCTAACATCGTAGTCAGCTCAGTGAAATCACCCGGAGTGCCGAACATATATTCATAATTCAGACTGTCTACCATTGAGGCAAAATCTTTTATGGAGTCGTTACTGATAGCTCTTCCATAAAATCTGAAGTCGTACACCATCGTGTTTTTTAGATAATTATCGCCACTGAAGGGTGCTCTTCCTATCCAGTTGAATGGCGTTGCCGTCGTAAATACCTGTTTTAAAATTGGCATGGCCGTGTTGGTGACCATTAATTTTCCATCGATATAAAGTTCTCCTGTAGCAGCCTTCTGTCTGTACACGACGTGGTGCCAAGAGCCTTTCGCTGTGCTGGAACCTATCTCAAGACCATTTTCGTTGTTATATCCTCCAGTCGCTGTGGCAAACCTTTGTGCATTCACTCTGTAGGTCATATATGCGGCGCTAGTAGCACTATTTGCTGCCAACTGAGAAAATGCCCATAAATAATAACCGTTACCACTCAGTGAAGCGTTATCGTCAACCATGTAATAGGTTGAAATGGTAAAGTCGCTTGTGTTTTTCAGTATGTTTCCTGCACTTGCCCCCATATCCAAATACCCAGAGCTAGTACCCAGGTTCATTACCTTATATTTACCCATAGCTGTGACCGTAGCATTATTGTACAATGTGGCATTGTATCCGTTGCCAGATTCGTCAGCTACTGTTTTTCCATTCACATTCCCGAAGGAGTAATGAATCATCATATTCGGATCAGCATTGTTGTCGGCTAAGGAGTCTGTCCATAAACCTGTTAATAGAGCTAGAATTACAATAATTTTTTTCATATGATTAAGTTTGGTAAGTTGTTTTGAGCTAGTAAATATCCGTTTCTAAGATTAGGTACGAACGACTTTGCTGATACACTTAATTATCTCTTAAAAAAGAATGAACAAATTCATGATAGAATATTTACTATGTGTTGTTCCGATAATACATCTTTTCATAAAAAACGCATAAAATGATAATATATATGAGTATGACCGATAAACGACCAATTTTGGCCAATTATTGCTTGTATGATATCTTCTATTCTTTTATCTTTGCAATGTTCTAATGAATTTAATCGCGTTCAACACAATAAGGCGTTATTCTTTTAAGAAACGTATTTAGGCTATTTTTGATTTGTTTTAGTAGATTAGTTTTTAAGTAGTTTGTTTTTCAATTAAAGCGATGGGGACTTTGTTTTCCCAAACTTTAGAAGAGGCAGTTATCCGAGATGGACAGCTGCCTCTTTTTGTCGTTGATACCATCTTCGTTCGCATCACATCCAAGCAAGTTCTTGTTGCAAAATGACACGAAGAATATAAACATATATGATGAAGAACTGATTCTGTTTTGTTTCCACAAATACCTCTAAATTGTTGAAAATTAATCGTTTAGGCGTGGAATTACCGTGCATAAACAGCTACACATTGATGTTGACTGTGTAGAGCTATAATATAGAAGAGTAAATCAACTTAATTTACTTAGTAAATTAAGTTGATTTGTATATAAAATAAGCTGTTTTACTTAGTAAATTAAGTTGATTTACTCTTCGTGAAAATAGCAAATATTAACCGATCTCTATTGAGTGAAGTGTGAGGAGTCGTGAACTTCCACTGAAATGAAATCAGGCAGATGGCTTCCAAGGCTTATTCCTGAGACTTGTCTCCACTCCTAATTTATTGACAAATTGAAAGTTAGATCAAAACGTGGAAACAAAATAAAACCGAGAAAGAGGAATAAGAATCTTATTTGTTGGGTTCCTATTTGTTTTTTCTTCTCCATAGTGATGATCTATTCATAATAAATCATTGACAAATAACTCTCTTTTATTTTTGTCATTTCACATCCTTTTATTACCTTCGCATAATGGAATTTAGAACAATCGTGAAAGTGGAGAAAGGTGGATTCGAAATCCAGCCTTTTGAGAAGATACTTTTTGTCGGCTCCTGTTTTGCCGATCATATTGGACGACGATTTGTAACGGAGAAATTCCGGGCAAATGTCAATCCATTAGGGGTGATGTACAATCCCGCCAGCATCAAATCGTGTGTAGACCGCATAGACGATGCTCCCAATGTGACCTTTATCACCCTTGGGACAAACCACATATACCGACTCAAAGAGACAGGCGAAATCGTAGACAACTGTCGCAAGAAACCACAGACTCTCTTCTCTGAAGAGGTGTTGACGGTAGATGAGTGTGTGGAATATCTGGAAAAAACCGTTGAAGAGTTGTTTCGGAGAAACCCTCAGGTGAGAGTGGTGATCACAGTGAGTCCTATCAGGTATGCAAAATATGGATTCCACGGCAGCCAGTTGTCGAAAGCAACTCTGTTACTGGCTGCTGACAAACTTGTAAGCACTTACGCCGACTACTGTGAATATTTTCCCGCCTACGAAATCGTCAATGACGAACTGCGAGACTACAGATTTTATAACGAAGATATGCTCCATCCTTCAGAGCAGACTGTCAATTATTTATGGGAACGACTCGTCGAGAGTTACTTTAGTGCTGAGACAAAGACGTTTATGGAAGAGTGGCGTCCCATCAAGGAGGCTCTGGCGCATAAACCGTTCAATCCCGACAGTAAGGAATATAAGGATTTTATGAGTAAAACAATGTTAAAAGTATCGCAACTCTCAGAAAAATATCCGAACTTCGCATTCTAATAGAATAATTATAATAAAATGATATATTCAATAGAGAAAATCACTACACTCATCGGAGCACACCGTATTGGTGAACGAGATATGGACATCGAATGGATATTGACTGATAGCCGTTCTTTATGTTTCCCCGAAGAAACCTTGTTTTTTGCTTTACACTCTGACCGAAATGACGGTCATAGCTATATTCACGATCTCTACAGAAGAGGCGTCAGAAACTTTGTGGTGGAGAGACTACCTGAAGATATGTCAATCTATGAAGATGCAAACTTCCTAAAGGTGATAAGCACGCTCAAATCGCTTCAGAGACTGGCTGAGAGACATCGTGATGAATTTAATATACCAATCGTCGGCATCACCGGAAGTAATGGTAAAACGATGGTGAAGGAGTGGCTCTATCAACTGCTCTCACCGTCAAAGGTTATTGTTCGTTCACCGCGTAGTTATAATTCTCAGATTGGCGTGCCTCTGTCAGTATGGCTGCTCAACGAACAGACTGAGGTGGGTGTGTTTGAAGCCGGTATCAGTCAGCCTTGTGAGATGCAGGCGTTGAGGGCAATCATACAGCCTACTATAGGCGTGCTGACAAATATAGGCGAGGCTCATCAGGAAAACTTCAAATCGAAAGAAGAGAAATGTCGCGAGAAACTATCACTGTTTCATGACGCTGAGGTGATAGTCTACGATGCTGATGATACGATCATCGCTGAATGTATCAAGACATTCTCATATAAAGGAGAAACAATAGCCTGGTCAAAGAAAGACTCCCGTCAGGCTTTGTTCATTGAGAAGGTGGAGAAGGGTGAGACCAACACCACTGTAGCTTATGTATATAAGGGTAAGGAAGGTACGTATG
>OBMA010000021.1_pt1 | contig 57782 bp, 44 predicted proteins | sample 1539141 | NCBI WGS metagenome assembly OBMA01 (sample SAMEA3991484, study PRJEB22521) | metagenome | biome: anthropogenic terrestrial biome; feature: sewage plant; material: raw primary sludge | place: Sweden | collected 2012-09-26
AAAGAGATTAGTATAGCTCCAATAATAAAATTTGATGTTATTACTTCCCTTAAAAAAATAATGCCAAGAATTGCAGAAAACAATGTTTGCAAAGGATAAAACATAGAACATTTAGATGCTTCAAGATTTATTAAACATTTATTCCACAAAGTTTGAGCCAAAGCTGTACATACTATGGCCATGTAAAGGGCCGAAATAATTGCAGTTGATGTCAACCGCCATGGAGTCAAACAAATTTCAATACAGGAAGCAGGAATCGCAAATATAAGTGATATGCACATTCCGTATAATGCTAATTGTATAGAACCATAATGATTCCCTATTTTTCTAATGACGATAGCTGTTATAGACCAAAGAGAGACGGATATCAAACCTGATAAAATTCCCAAGGAACTAATATGATGTTCTTTAGAAGATAATATAATATAGACTCCAAATAAGGATATCAACGTACATATCACTTTCCTAAATGTGATTTTTTCATGAAGAAAAATTGCCGCACATATAGGAATTGTAACTGGATTAAGAGAATTGACTAATGCTGAAGTCGAAGCCGGAATTAATCGGGTTCCTATCAATTGAAATGCAATTGCTCCAAAATAACCTATACCACCAATAAATAAAAAATATTTCAGATGTTCTTTCTTTATGCGAATAAAGCCTCTTCTCCAAGATATAATGCCCAATATAATAACAGAAAATACATATCTCAACATCAACAATGTAAAAGGAGGTATGTCTTTTAATGCAACCTTACTGACAATGTACAAACTGCCCCATATTAAAAATGTGCAAATTAGTAATATATAAGATAAATATATATTGTTGCGTTTGATAAACATGCACTATATCATATACGATGAATTTCTTATTTGTACAGCTTAATATTTAACGTTCAACGCATCAAGAACTTCTCTCATTCGTTCAAATGTTGTTATTCTTGTTGGGACTAAGGGCAGCCTTAAACGATTGTTGACATACCCCATTAAGGATAACATACATTTTACACCCGCAGGATTGCCATCAACAAAAAGCAGATCAAATAGTTCAGTGAATTTTTGATGAATAATTCTTGCGGATGGATAATCTCCTTGTAAAGCCAAACGCACCATACGGCTGAATTCTTTTGGAAAAGCATTTCCTATTACAGAAATGACACCCACAGCACCCATTGCCAACAAAGGATATGTTATAGCATCATCTCCAGATATTACATTGAAGTTATCAGGCTTGTTCTTAATAATATCATTGATTTGAACAATATTACCAGAAGCCTCTTTTATGGCAACAATGTTGCTATATTTTTTTGCCAACTTCAATGTTGTTTCTGCTTTCATATTTACACCTGTACGACCAGGAACATTATACATAATAATAGGTACAGGTGAAGCTTCTGCCAATGCACTATAATGTTGTATCATTCCTTCCTGCGAAGGTTTATTATAAAATGGGACCACGGAAAGAATGGCATCAACACCGTCAAAACGTCTGGTTTTTAGTTGATCAACTAACGCTTTTGTGTTATTGCCACCCAATCCTAAAACAATGGGTACTCTACCATGAACCTTTGAAATGATGAAATTAAGAACTTCTTCTTTTTCTTCTTCAGTTAAAGTTGGCGTTTCAGCTGACGTTCCTAATGCAACAATGAAATCTATATCGTTTTGCAATTGGTAGTCTAATAATCGGCTGAGTGCCTCATAATCAACACTATCATCTTCCTTGAATGGAGTAATTAATGCAACTCCCATTCCTCTGAATTTTGTATCTATCATTGTTTTAATAACGAGTTCCTTTTTATGTCCCAAAATTACAAAAAAATGTTATCTTCTTATTCATAAAACAAGAGAAAGATAAATAAGAAAGGGGACTTTCTTATTATTTTATTTTATCCATATAATCACATAATGTTTTGAAAAATTGGATTTCATTATACGAATGAGGTATTCTTATTTTCATATCCACACATTCGTTTCCGTCTTGTTTTATTCCGCATCGGTATCCACTCTTACTTTGTGCTAAAAGATATTTAAAAGGGGAAATTGAATACAAGGATAGATCAATCCATAAATCTGGATTTGTCTTTTTTATTATATTCACAATATCAAAAGACGGCTTAGACAATATAGAACACGCTTTTTTTCCAAAAACAATGTAATTGTTGTCTATAGAAGCATTCGGTAAATCTTTATCATATATGACAGTCAATATTTTTTTGCCATTTAACGTTCCTTTTATTTGATTCAACATGCCATTCTTGACAAGGGAGACAGCACATAAAATAACTATTGTTTCTGCATTATTTATATTGCAATATTTCCTTGGAACAGCAGTCAAGCCTTGTTTCCTCTTTATTAATGTGTCAATTATTTTATTAAACATCAGCTTATCATTTTTTCGAAATCACTTTCTGATATTATGGAAATATTTAATTTTTCTGCTTTTTCCCGTTTTGCGGGTCCCATATTAGCACCTGCAAGGACGAAGTCGGTTTTACTAGATATTGAAGTCACATTTACTCCACCATTTTTTTCTATCAATGTTTTTAATTCATCTCGAGAATGTCTCTCAAAAACACCACTAATGATGATGGTCTTTCCCATTAGTTTATCACTGGCTATATAACTATCAGACAATTCAAATTGCAAGCCAGCAACTTTTAATCTGTCTATCAATGTTATATTATCTGTAACTGAAAAAAAATCCACAATACTGCGTGCTATAATATCGCCAACATCAGGAATAGAAATCAACTGTTCAATAGTTGCATTTTTAATGCAATCAATATTTTTCAAATTTTTGGCCAATTTTTTAGCCATAACAACACCAACATTTCTGATACTGATTGCATTAAGAACATTTTCAAATGGCATTTTCTTAGATGCATCTATACTATCAAGCAGGTTTTGTGTACTTTTTTCTCCCCAGCGATCTAAACGCATCAAGTCTTCTTTTTTCAAGTCGTAAAGATCCGCGGAATTTTTCAATAATCCATTGTTGTATAAGAGTTCTATTGTTTCTTCCCCAATGTTGATATTCATGGCTTTTCTTGAGACAAAATATTCTATTTTTCCTTTTATTTGGGGAGGGCATCCTATTATATTGGGGCAGTACCATACTGACTCTCCTGGTATTCTGATGAGCTTTGTTCCACAAACTGGACATTGAGTCAAAAAAGAAACTTTTGGTCCAATATTAGTTCTTGAATTTTTATCTACCCCTACTACTTTGGGTATTATTTCGCCACCTTTTTCCACATAAACCATATCTCCAATATGAAAATCGAAAGTATCAATATTGTCTGCATTATAAAGGGATGCCCGTTTGACTATTGTACCAGCTAATTGCACAGGTTCCAGATTGGCGACTGGTGTTATAGCTCCCGTTCGTCCCACTTGAAATGTAACTTCTTTTAATTTTGTGCATTCTCGTTCTGCTTGAAATTTATATGCTATGGCCCACCTAGGCGTTTTGGCTGTGTATCCCAGTTTTTCTTGCTGTTTCAACGAATTCACTTTGAGAACAATTCCATCAGTGGCTACTGGCAAATTCTTGCGTTCTTTGTCCCAATATCTTATAAAGTCAAATATGTCAGAAACTGATTTACACAATTTTATGTGTTCTGAAATTTTAAACCCCCATTGCCGTGCATATTCCAAATTTTCCAAATGGGTTTTACCTGGCAATTTATCTCCAAAAAGAAAATATAAGTACGAATCCAATTTGCGATGTGATACTTCTGCGGGATTCAGCAATTTGATTGTGCCGGAAGCTGCGTTACGAGGATTCGCAAACAAGGTGTCTCCTTGACGTTCTCTTTCTTTATTTAATCTTTCAAATTCTTTCCACGGCATTAAGACCTCTCCTCTTATCTCAAATAATTCTGGATATTGTCCATGTAAATTTAAAGGTATTGACCGGATTGTTCTTGCATTATTTGTTATGTCATCTCCTTTTTCTCCATCTCCTCTAGTTGCTGCTAAAATCAAATGCCCATTCTCGTAAGTTAATGATATTGACGTTCCATCAAATTTGAGTTCCGCAACAATTTCGAAGTCTTCGTTCAATAATTTTGACACCCTTTCATAAAAATCAGTAACCTCACTTTCCGAATAAGTGTTTCCCAATGACAGCATTGGATATTTATGTTGTACTTGATTGAATTCTTTGCTTATATCATTTCCAACTCTTTGTGTTGGAGAATTAGGATCATAATATTCAGGGTGAGCACTTTCCTTTTGTTGCAGACTTTTCAACTTTTGGTCGAATTCGAAGTCTGATATTGTGGGCTGAGACAATACATAATAATTATAGTTGTGTTTTTCCAATTCGGTTCGCAACGATTCAATCTCTTCTTTTGCAGTAGTCATATAGCTGTCTTTTTTTGCAAATATAACTAAAAACAAAACAATGAAATTTATCCTATATCAAACAATTTACCCTATATTAAATTCATCGTAAGTTTTGTCGGAATAATATATAATGATTTTTTCCACTTTACGTGTTGGCTGTTCCTTGTCGTTTTGCAAATATTTCATGCCCTTTTCTGTTTCATTCAGCGTATCTTCTTGTTCCTGTTTTTTATTGCCAACAGGCTTTATGTTCGATTTTTCATGAGTCTTGTTTTCTTCAATATCAAACAACGTCCCCATAATGGGATTACTGTCACTCGTAAATATTTTGCTGCTTCTTCTGTCAACAAGATTATTTTGCTTAGCAAGCATGTCTCCAGTACCCAAAATCAACCAATTTAAATTGATTTCAGGAAATTTTGCCATGATTTTATTTACAATTTCCAAAGTTGGCTTATTTCTGCCATTACGTATGTTTGATATAGTTGCAGGGGTAACACCTATAGCAACAGCAAAATTTCCGGCGTTCAACTTATAGTATTCCATTATTTTTGAAATTTGACTACAATCCATGGCAGTTAATTAAATAAAACATCACAAAGATAAATATTTATAAACATAAATACAAGAGTGGGTTTAGTATTTAACAATAAACAATGATAAATTATATTTGTTAATTTATGATTGTTAATTGTAAGCACGACCAAATATATTTATATGAAAATATTTTTTTGCTCAAAGTCATTTGTAATAACTTTTTGAAGTTTGGTAATATATTGTATATTGTAAGTATCCGCATTAAATAGGATGTCGACATACTTACATGCTTAATCATCTTATATATAGTAGTATATATTTATTAATATAAATATATACTACATTTATTATATCATAATATGCTTATATATATAATATTAGAATTATATATATATATTATTAATATAGGTATTTATTGTTATAATGTATAATTTTCACATTAGATAAAAATATTTAAATATATTATTTTAATATGTACGTTAAACATCTTATTATTAGGATTTTATTTTGCAAATTTATATTTGTAAAATAAAAGTTTGATAGATTGGAATAATTTACTTTTGTATACATCATTTATCACGTGCATTTATGATTAACAATCATAAATATTTACTATCATTAATTAAATTCAACTCCAAAATAGAAGAGAGGTCTACTCTATTATCAAATTTTATTTCCAAAACAAACAAAGAGAGGTACTAAACGAAACAATCCCAATAGCAGGAATGTACTATTGGGATTGTTCGCGTAGACTAAATATTTATATAATCACAATTACTTTCAATTCATTTGCTTATGCCATTTCTCCTCAATAGGTATTCTATTTGTGGATTTTTGCCTCTGAACCGTTTGTATAAAATCATAGGGTGTTCCGTTCCTCCCTTTTCTAATACGTTTGTTCTAAAAGACTTTGCTGTAGATTTGTCAAATATACCATTTTGTTTAAAAAGAGCAAAAGCATCAGCATCTAGCACCTCTGCCCATTTATAACTATAATATCCAGCAGCATAGCCACCGTCAAAAATGTGAGAAAATTGGGTACTTATTAAAGTGTTGTCTGTTCCTGGTAATAATAGAGTTGATTTGCAAGCTTCTTTTTCAAATTGTTTTATGTCTCCATCATAAGGTTTATCGATTGTATGCCAAGCCATGTCTAAATAACCAAAACAGAGCTGTCTGAGTGTTGCATGACCTATATTGAAATTTGATTCTGCCTTTATCTTATTAATCAATTCTTCGGGAATTTTATCTTCATTTTGATAATGTTTGGCAAAATCATCCAAAAATGCTTTTTCTGTAGCCCAATTTTCCATGAGTTGAGATGGTAATTCTACAAAATCTCTATAAACATTAGTTCCAGCCAAAGACTCATATGTTGTATTGGCCACCATGCCATGAATGGCATGTCCAAATTCATGCATAAAAGTTTGTAGTTCGTCAATAGAAAGCAATGATGGTTGTGTAGATGTGGGACGGGTTAAATTCATGACCAGAGAAATCTGTGGTCGTATATTTTCACCAGTTTGAGTTCTATGTTGACATAGAAATTCGGTCATCCATGCTCCTCCTTGTTTCCCCTTTCGAGGATGAAAATCTACATACAATATAGCTAACTTTGAATTGTCTGCATCATTAACTTCGTAAACCTCTACTTCTTTGTTATAAACAGGTATTTGTTCATTTTTTTTGAATGTTATCCCATACAAGCGTGTTGCCAAACCAAATACGCCTTTTTTAACATTTTTCAAATCGAAATAAGGGCGAGTCATTTCGTCATTTATATTGAACTTGTCTTTTTTTAATTGGTTGGAAAAGAAAGCCCAATCCCATGGCATCAAATCTTTGATATGTTGTTGTCCATATGCGTATTTCTTCACATCTTCCATTTCCTGTTCTGCCACAGGTTTGTAGGCTGTCAATAATTCATCAAGTAAGCGATATACATTTTCTGGGGTCTCTGCCATACGTCGACGGAGAACCATTGTTGCATAATTTTTATATCCCAATATATTCGCCATTTCCAACCGGATAGAAACTATTTGTTTGACAATTTCAGAATTGTCAAATTTTCCTTTGTAGGTCTTGCTGTTATATGCGATGTATAGTTGTTTTCGCAGATCTCTATCCTCTTCATATTTCATAAAAGGGATATAACTTGGAGCTGTCAAATCAAAAAGGTAACCTTGTTCCTGTTTTTCCTGTGCTCGCATTTGGGCAGCTTCAAGTTCTCTTTCTGGTAATCCTGCCAATCTGTTTTTATCTGCAATTAACAATTGATACTCATTTGTAGCTTTGAGCAAATTCTGTCCATATTTTAATTGTAACAGAGAAATCTGTTTGCTTAGTTCTCTAAATCTATTTTGTTTATCTATAGATAAAGTTGCTCCTTTATTTTCGAAGGAGTCGTAAATATTTTCTATTAATGTTGTTTGTTCTATAGTTAGATTTATTTCTTTTCTTTTATCATATACAGACTTAATCCTATTAAACAGAACTTTATTTAGATATATATTATTGAAATGATCTGATAGCAATGGAGAAATTTCATTTGCAATATCTTGCATTTCATCAGTAGATTCTGCGCTTAGTAAATTAAAAAAGACATACTGGACTCTGTTTAGTATCTCCCCAGAATATTCAAATGCCGCGATGGTATTCTCGAAAGTTGCAGGTTCTGTATTTTTTACAATCTTATCAATTTCTTCCAGATGTTGTTTGAATCCTTCTAAAAAGGCGGGCTTGTAATCGGACGTTTTTATCTTATCGAATGGAATGGTGTGATATGGGGTTTCGTACTCTTTGAAAAATATATTTGAAGACATATTTAATTTTTTATAAATCTTTAATTAGCATAGACGAATTTTCTATTCTAAAACTATTCTCTTTTTCTTTTACAAAATTCCAAATTTTTTGTTGTGACTCTGTTTTGTCAGGAAGAAAATCCTCGGTTCCTGTCACCTGCAATTGATGTGCCACATAACCTATAGTTATTTTTGATGTTTCTATTGCAGGTTGAAATATGCTTATCTCTCGCTTATGATCAAATTGCTTTGATTCTATTAGAATATTACATTGGCATAATTTGGTTAGCATAACAGATGCCAATCTGACTGGCATCTGTTGTTCCTTTACAATTTCTGGCAAAGTATAAGGTTTTCCTCCTTCATCAAATCTTTTAACTATAGAATGTAATATAAATAGCATCACAAAGAAACCATATCTTGCACTGATATCTTCTACTTCAGAGCGGAATTCATACATTCTAAAACTTTGACCCGCAAATGATATTTCTGCGCCACAAAGTATGATTATCCACATTATTCTGAGGAAAAGCATCAACATTGGTATTGCGGCCAAACTACCATAGACGGCATTATAATTTGTCGCCCACCGCATACACACCATGTATAATTCCTTGAAAAGCAAAACAGAAGAACCTGCAAGAACTCCAGCTAACAGCGCATTTGCAAACTTCACTTTTGTATTTGGTATTGCCACATATACCAGTGTACATATAATGCAGCATAGAAGCCAAGGCTTTAATGTTAGAAAGAATTGCAAGGGTGGGGATAATAATGATTCTGCTAATATATACTTCACATAAAGACTAAAACCTGAAGAAATAATAATTAGAAACGGAATCAGCAATGTCAATGAAAAATAGTCGGAGAATCTTCTGATGAATGGTCTGGCTCTTCTTACGCCCCAAATTTCATTTAATGATTTTTCTATTTGTGTGAAAACATTGAAAACGGACCAAAATAAAAAACAGAGCCCAATACCAACAAACACACCACCCTTCGCATGGTTTAGATAGGATTCTATTAATGAAAACAATAATTGGACAGCTGAACTTTCTTTATTGGATGAGAAGAATTGGACAAAAAATTGAGATATATATTCGTCCATGCCAAAGCCACGACCAATGGCAAAAATAAATGCCAAAATTGGAATTGTCGCAAAAAATGTATAGTAAGTCAAAGCGGAAGCTTGAACTTTCAATTGTCTTTGAAAACACAGACGAACAGAAAGCACCAACGTCTTCATTACTAAATACAGAATGTCCTTTCTGCCTTTTGAACTATAAGTGGTCAGTCTCCATAAATCAATACTTAGAAACTGTACGAGACGTTTTATTTTATTCATAAGTAATGCATCTTCGCATTAAATGGCTTGATTTACAAATTCATTGTATCTAAATATATATTTTCAGTACCGGAGGTAACTGACATAAATCACAAGAAACAGCAGGCAATAAGCCGGGTTCTGTTTTTAGTACGAAACCAAATGTTTGTCATTAATCTACACCTGATGTTGCCATCAGGTTCTAGCAATCTACCCCTCGACATCGGACGAGCAACCCTATAACAGTCGATATACATGATCTTGCAACCCATAAGCCATACCACATATGTGTCACCACAATGTCCGTGAGCTCTTACCTCACATTTTCACCCTTACTGAACCGAAATTCAGCGGTTATTTTCTGTTATGGTTTCTTTACCCTTGCGGATAACTTTCTGTTGGGAAGTATGGTGCTCTATGTTGCCCGGACTTTCCTCTGACTTGTTACTAGCCAGCGACAAACCCACCTGCTGCTGTTGTCACAAAGATAAATGATTTTTCCGCCATAATGAAATTTTGCTTGTCCTTTTGTCAATTTTTAATATACATAAAATAAGGTGTCTTCTATGAAGGCACCTTATTATTTTACCATATTTATTTTGATTTTGTTTTGACTGTTGTTGCTGTTTTTTTAGAAACAGATTTTACTGTCTTTTTTTTCGGTATTTCGGATATTATTCCAGAACCATCTTTGGCCGATTCGCTAGCCTTCTGAAATTTTTCTATAATACAATCTTTTTCTTCCAAAGTCCGCCTGAGATGCTCTAATTCATCATGGTCAATATCTTCAGGAAATTGTTCATTTACTCTCGTTCTAAAATCATTCAATGCATTCATATAATTGATAAACGCATCATAAGGAGACGAAAAAGGACTATTATGAACCGATCCATTAGCAAAATGCTTAGTACTCATATAGAAGAATTGGTCACTAGACTGTAGTCTATACCAATCTTGTAAAAGATTAGGGTCTTGCGACATTCTTACATTTTCTCCCAACGAAGATATTTTGTCAAATGCTTCCTGTTGCAATTCATTGCCCAGCCATGCTGATACATCTCGCTCTTCATCAGCCCACGATATCGGATTGTCAAATCGAAGTTGATCTATTGGTTTTAATTCACCTATTATTTCCGATGGTGTTTTGAATTCAAGTCCCGCGGTTTGAGCAAATTTAGGTAAGGCTCTGAAAAAGTCAAATATACCACTCTCTGCACTCTGTTGCATACCCAAAGTCTCTAAGTTCATAAAAATACTGGTAACTTGTTCCTCTTTAGGTTCGGCTGCAATCCACTTGATATACTTATCTGCGGTCAATGGGTATTGATCCCAATTCCAATTGGAAAATCTGAATGTAATATCATTGCTCAGACTCGAATTTCTAGTAATTATGCGTAAACGCGGATCTGATGAACAACAATACAAATAATTAGGACTATGCCAGCCCATAAATGATTTATCACCCTCTGTCAATATTCCTTTGAATCCCATTTGTAGGGCTCTCAATCCTATTCCATTGGAATAAATCAATCCGGTATTGCTCAATACTTTAGGCTCTTGACCAAAGAGACTCTTTATTTTCGATGAATGTTCTTTGACCTGAACTTCAAACTCGTCATCTCCTCGTAGTGACACTAAAGAATGTGCATAAGGTTCTCCTAGAAATTCAACGCATCCTGATGCTGCTAGTTCTTTGAATCGATCTATAACTTCAGGAGCGTAATGTTCCAGCAAATCCAATGTTATTCCTGATATTGAAAATGCGACATGAAAAGAACCCTTACTTTCCTTTATCATGTCAATGAACATTTGTGTAGCTGGCAAATAACACTTATTTGTCAACTCTTGTATTATTGCCTCATTACGGCTGTCATCATAATAATAATGGTCATTACCAATATCAAAAAAACGGTAAAGACGAAGATGGTAAGGTTGGTGAACCTCAAAATATAAGCATATGTTTTTCATTTTCTTAAATATTTATTTAATAATTAGGAAGTTCACATATATAATCAGTGGCCAAGAACCATGTCATATATGCGTCGCAGTTTCAATGCTGCATACTCCCATTTTATTTCATCGACTTCTTTTTTCCCTTCTTTATGTAGAAAGTCATACAATGATGGATTGGAAACAATCGAGTACATTGCATCTGCCATTGCTTCAATATCCCAATAGTCAATTTTTATAGTGTTGTTTAATATTTCTGAGCAGCCCGATTGTTTGGATATAATAGTGGGAACACCACATTGCATTGCCTCCAATGGGGATATACCAAAAGGCTCAGAAACGGACGGCATAACATATACGTCACTTGCCTTAAGCATTCTGTATACATCTTCGCCATGTAAGAATCCCGTAAATAGAAAACGATCTGCTATGTTTCTATAAATGGCATGATGCAACATTTCCATCATCTTGTCTCCACCTCCTGCCATAACAAATCTCACATTCTTATCACGTTGAAGCACTCTGTAAGCTGCCTCAACAAAATACTCTGGACCTTTCTGCATAGTGATTCGCCCCAAAAATGTAATTACTTTATGGTTGGGATCCTTGTATGGTTTCAAATCTTGAATGGATTTACTCAATGGTGAAACTGCATTATGCACAGTGGTAACTTTTCGTGGGTCAATATGGTAGCAGTTTATTACAGTATTACGTGTCAGGTTTGAAACTGTAACAATATGATCAGCCATATCCATTCCGTATTTTTCAATACCATACACGGTTGGATTTACATTACCTCTGCTTCTATCAAAATCAGTGGCATGTACATGAATAACCAATGGTTTTCCACTTATCTGTTTCGCTTTAACTCCTGCAGGATATGTCAACCAATCATGGGAGTGGATAATGTCAAACGATTCAGCTCTGGCAACAACAGCAGCCACAGCTGAATAATTGCGAATTTCATCCAGTAAGTTATCAGGATATCGGCCAGAAAAATCCACAGTACCTATACCCCCAGATGTTATATGATGATTGTCCTCACATATACAATCTCTAAAGTGGTAATATTCATCAGTGGAAAGTTTACCATTAAGTTGTTTCTCCAAATAATCATGGGCAGGATCCTCATAAACAATCGGGACCATGTTGGCTCCAATTATTTTCATGAAGCTTTGGTCCTCATCTCCTACAGGTTTGGGCAAAACAAAAGTCATCTGCATATCTTGCTGCAAAGACAATCCTTTGGTCAACCCATAGCAAGCCGTACCTAATCCACCTAAAATGTGGGGAGGAAACTCCCATCCAAACATCAAAGCTTTCATTGCTTGTCTATTTTAATGATGTGTGCTGAGTTCTTAATTCAGTTACACCGTATTATTTGTAATTTTCTATCGAATCAAAAGCGCGGCAGATTTCGGCCACGTTCATCAAAAACGATGTTCCACCTCGTGCTGTAAATGGTTGGGTTGCATCGTACATTTCCGAAAGAGTACCAATACAATTTTGTTTTAACTCTTCGGCAAAAGCCATCAACGAACGTTTTGCAAAATCGAATCCACTCTGTTTGTATACCTTTAGATAGGCATCAATATATGTACCCATCAGCCATGGATATACAGCTCCCTGAAAGGCTGCATTATCTCTGGTCTCTTGATTTCCGCCACACCATCCATGATAGTTTTGGCTATGTGGACTTAACGTTCTGAGTCCTTTGGGTGTCAACAGCTCTTTGGTTGACATATCAAGAACCATTTTCTTCTGGATCTCATCCAAAGGAGAATATGGTAATGCTACAGCAAAAAGCATGTTTGGCCTTACAGAAACCTCATGATGATCGCCATCTACAAAATCAAACAAATAAGTTCCATTCCAAAAAACAGGAGTAAAATTGTTTCTTTGATTGTCCGCTATCTCGTTAAGTTGCAATGCGTACGCATCATCATTAATTTTTTTAGATAATTCAGCGACAAACCGAAGGGCATTATGCCATAATGCATTTATCTCGACCACATACCCACTTCTAGGTGTGATTGGCTGTCCATTGGCCATTTTGGCATTCATCCATGTAATAGGGCGATGCCAACCTTCTCGGACATACAGCATCCCGTTATCATGAATTTCTGTGAGTGGATGTTTTCCACCTTTCATGTAATCCATTAAATTACGGATAAGGCCTCCGAAATTTGCCCACGCTCCTTCTAGTCCATATTTTGAAGCATATATTTGAATGTCCCTAATTATCAATAGAAAAATGTCAGGATTATCAAAATCCGGCATTTCTGTCTTGTTTCCTTTTCCCTCCATAAAATCATTAATAGACGGAATCATGGAATTAATGACAGATTCAAACGTTTTCTTATCATCAAAAGGGATTGTAAATCCGGGCAGCGACATAAACAGATCTCTTGCCCTACATCCAAACCAATGAAATCCAGCTTTTGGATATATTTCTCTGGCACTTTTCCTCAAAAAGCATTTCAAGGCCGCATTGCGCAATGAACTTTTTGGATTACTATTGTTTGGCTTTTTATCTACTTCTAGACTAAAGGTGTGGAGCAGCCCATCTACTTTTGTTTCTGTAAGACCAGATGTAAAAACAATGGATTCTCCTACTGACATTTCCAACTGAAAATATCCAGGAACAAATAAATCTTCTTTAAAATCATACCCTCTCCATTGTTCTTTTAAATATTCTACCCCTCTCATCCACGAAGGTTTGCTTATGAAGGTTACAGGCTTGCTGAATTGCATACTCAGTTCTGGATATCCTGTATATAAACATATAGATATACCATTCTCGACATGCTGGTAATTTGTCGTTACATTGTAGTTGGCCTGGCACAGTGAATTTACACTACGGAAGGCCAATGTAGGGGAAAATCGGATGCAAGTGTTGGTCTGCCCAGCATCAAGTAATGTATATCTCACCATCACTCTATTTTCAGTAGACGACAACAATATTTCTTTGGTAAATAATGTTCCTCCAAGTCTATAGGTCAAACATGGCACCTTGTCATAAGTCATAGAGCAAAGGTACTTATTTCCTTGTGGCTCATAATGATCATTGGCAAACTTGTGCATTCCCAATTTGAATTCTTTGCCATTTAGCAATACTGACTCATCTAACGAGGATATCAGTACATGATTAGATTCACCCAAATTCTTCAATGGTACTGATAAAAGACCATGGTATTTGCGTGTATTGCAGCCTGCCACTGTTGTGCTGGTATAAGCACCCAACTTATTTGAATCAAGCAATTCCATCGAAATAGCTCTTTGAGTGTTTTTCAAAATGGACGTGCCGAATTTAAAATAACTCATCACAGTAAGTTTTATAAAAGTTTACAATAAGACCGAACTGAAAGAAATAGACCTTGAGTTTTCAAGGATTAATTCTTTTATTTCTTAAAGATACTACTTTTTACGTGTATGGCGATGGTTTGTCTGTCGCTTTATTGCCTAACTTGTTAAAAAAACATAAATTAAGCATTGTTTATGTGTTCAATATGATATTTTACGAGTCCTTGCATAGGTTCTTTCTCTATTTTACTAACAGTCATACCATATTGGGTGGCCACAGATTTTAAAATATCTTGAAATTGATAAGCTATAGACCCTATAAAACCCAATGGGATGGATGTCGAAATTTGATATCGAGTAACATTACGTTGAAAAAATTCTTGAAAACTTGACTCCACCAGGTCTTGCATTTCTTGTCTGTCAATATTTTCAACTATATAGGGAACCAATGATGCCAAATATCGATTAGGAAATGTCCTTTTGTATACCCATTCCATTATTTCGGCTGGTGTTGTCTGGCATGATTTGTAAAAATCAGCGACCAAATCGGCTGAATATATATTTTTCATACAATTAGCAACCAATTTCTTTCCTAAAACGGCGCCACTCCCCTCGTCTCCCAATATAAAGCCCAGAGGGGATACATTTTTGATGATTTTGCCATTTTGGTAGTGACATGAATTAGATCCTGTGCCAAGGATGCACACCAAGCCCTCTTTATCTGCGAATAACGCACGAGCTGCTGCTAATAAATCATTGTGAATGTGGATATCTGCATGCGGAAAGAATTCGGAGAGTGCTTGATTTACAACTTGTTTTTTTTCAGGGAAAGCACAACCTGCGCCGTAGAAATAGATTTTTGAAACAGACATATTGTCTAATTTCCCAATCAAACGACTTTCTATATTATAGTGAATCTCCTCTTCTGTCTGATAAAATGGATTTATACCCGATATGTATACATCCTCCATTTGTCTGTTTGAATTTACTATTTTCAAATGTGTTTTAGTCGAACCACTATCCGCTATTATAATCATTGCAGTCTCATTAATGTCTATTAAAGAAACCTAAGTGCTCCCCCGGTTTTTATGACACTTAGTTCCTTTTCTTAATAATATTCTTCAAATATAAGTCATTTTTTATAAGTCTACAAAATGGATAGTTGAAAATGCGGTCGAAAAAAATTAATTTTGTAAAAAATTCCTATGTGCCATAGCTTTTCTTTTTTCAGAACTTAAATGGTGCAATTTCAAATTATATATAATGTTATCACATAACAATAAATATTGGTTGCCATTATTAGCATTTCTACTCTATTCTTCAACATTTCTGGCTCAGAACGAGAATATAAAGAGCCAAATATCTGCATATATATTGCGATTCAGAAGTCGTAATGCTGCTTTAAAACAAAATACACTAAAGATAGAAAATCTGAATATTAATAATCATAGTGAAAAAATCAGTATATCTTTTTCTAAGTCATTTGAGGTGATTCCTTTTCGTCCTGATTCTATTGAGGTCTTTTATGATAGCATTCGTGGCTGCCTTCCTGATTCTATGCGAAGTTATGCTGTATCTGCCTATATAAATGGATTGCCTATAGAGGATTTTGTTCCTAATTTTTATCGTAAAGAACGAGATGTGGATGCGGATAGAAATCCCAAAGAAACCTATGATGGTCCATCTATAGTTGAAAATGAGAGTAAGCCCTTCGTAATAGAAAATGGGTTGAATGGAAGGCATATTGCATTGTGGAATAGTCATGGGTGGTATTATGATCCGACAACTAATACTTGGCAATGGCAACGGCCTCGTTTATTTAGTATTGTTGAAGATACCTATACCACCAGCATTGTTTTGCCGTATCTGGTTCCTATGCTAGAAAATGCAGGGGCTTGTACATTTCTGCCGCGTGAAAGAGATATTCAGAAAAAGGAGGTCGTGGTCGACAATGATGATCCGCTTTCCCATAATTTCATTTTGTCTAATTCAGCAAAAGATATGTGGGAAAAGGATTCCTCAGGTTTTGCCAATACCAAAAGAATTTATTGGGGTAAAGACAATCCGTTTAAGTTGGGTACTTATTTGAAAATAAAATCCAGAAAATCAGGATTAGCCAAGGCTACTTGGATTCCGAACATCCCTTCGGATGGGAACTATGCTGTGTATGTGTCATACAAAACGGTGCCCAATAGCGTCAATGATGCTCAATATTCAGTTTATCACTCTGGAGGAACAACAAAATTCAGTGTAAATCAAAGAATGGGAAGTGGCACTTGGATTTACTTAGGAACTTTTCATTTCAAAAAGGGGAGGAATGAGGATTCAGGAAAGGTGGAATTGACAAACTCCAGTAAACATGGAGGTTTAATTACTGCAGATGCAGTGCGTTTTGGTGGCGGAATGGGAAATATTGGACGCTATCCCAAAAGTTCGTCTTTTCCCCCTCCTGATAGTGTTATAGCCACAAGTGGCCGGGCTCGATATCTTGAAGGTGCAAGGTATTGGTTGCAGTGGGCTGGCTTTTCTGATAGCATCTATTCTCCAAATCATGGGAATAACGAATATAAAGACGACTATATGAGTCGGGGTCTTTGGGTAAATGCATTAGCCGGAGGATCTATCAGATTGCCAAACCAGCAAGGGCTAAACATACCTTTAGATTTGGCAATGGCTCTTCACACTGATGCAGGAATAAGTAAAAAAGGTGAGGTGATTGGTTCTATGGCTATCTACATGACTAATAATAACGCAGTTTATGACAACCAACAGAGGAGAATGACCTCTCGAGACTTAGCAGACTTGATTCAGACTCAAACTGTTGATGATATTCAATCCCAATTTTATCCAGACTGGACAAGAAGAAAACTCACAGATGAATCCTATTATGAGGCTCGTGTTCCTCAAATTCCAACTATGTTATTTGAATTTCTGTCTCATCAGAATTTTCGGGATATGCAATTGGCTTTGGATCCCCGATTCCGTTTTACTGTCGCCAGATCTATATATAAAGGGATTCTAAAATATATTTCATCCCAATATAATACGTCTTATGTGGTTCAACCTTTGCCTGTCGTGAATTTTAGTGCTGAATTTTTAGACAATTCAGACAATCAGGCATATTTAAGTTGGAATGATCAAATTGACTCTTTGGAAAATACGGCAGTTGCACAGAAATATATCTTATATACATCCATTGATAACGGTGGATTTGATAATGGTCAAGTGATAAATGACAAACATGCCATTGTAAATTTGAAACCTGGAATAATATACAATTTCAAAGTGACTGCTATTAATAGCGGGGGCGAAAGTTTTCCATCCGAGACCTTGAGCATGGGAAAAGCGGAAGAGGAAAAAGGAGAAGCCCTGATTGTAAATGGTTTTGACCGGGTAGCAGCACCTGCAGCCTTCGAAACTGATCAATATGAAGGTTTTATTGACAAACTGGATCCTGGTGTGCCTGACCATTATGATATAAGTTACACGGGAAGCCAATATGATTTTGCAAAAAACTCGCCCTTCGTAGACAATGAGAATCCAGGTGTGGGTGCCAGTTATTCAAATTACGAAGGGACCCAGATTGCTGGTAATACTTTTGATTTCTCCTATTTACATGGCAAGTCAATTCTCAATGCTGGTTATTCATTTGCCTCTTGTAGCGCACATGCTTTTGAGGACGGCAATATCAATACAAGCAATTATTTGTTTATCGACTTGATTTTGGGAAAACAAAAAACGACAATTACGGGGAGAGAAAAACGTTTCGCCGTAATGCCTCAATCTTTGATGGAACAATTAGACAAATATCTTGAACAGAATGGTAATTTACTGATGACAGGAGAATATATTGCATCTGATATCTTTGCCCAAGATGGTGATTGTGACTCATTAACAACTAATTTTGTTGAAGAAAAACTTCATTATACTTGGGGCGAAGATTATGCTGACTGCAAAGGCACCCTATCCAGTAAAATAAGTATGGATTTGAGGTTCAAGGAGAGCTACGACTTTTTTACAGAGCCTAACAGCCATAGGTATTTTGTTGACAATCCCGATATACTTAGAGCTGTAAATGGGGGAATTTCAGTTTTGAAATATGATGATACTCAAAACACAGCTTGCGTAATGTTCAATGGAAAATATAAGACCATAGTATCCGCCATTCCTTTTGAGACAATAAAAACAAAAAACGACCGCGATGAATTTATGCAGGAATCCATTTCTTTCTTCGAGCAATCAGACAGGTATAAACAAATAAAAATGATTACCTTGCCTGCAAAATCTAAAATAAAGGCGAACAGTTATACATCTACTAATCACAGTATTAAGCAAGATGTCGTAAAAAAAGTAAAATCGTTAAAAGAAAAATATAGGAAATGAAAATCAGTAGTTACATTACATTTGGAGCCAATCAAGAACACATTGCTCAGCAATTGGGCAAATACGGGATAGAGTGTGAGCAATTGCGACAGGACGAGCACATGGAATCCTCAGTTGTGCTTAATAGAATTTTTCAGACTTCCTCTGATTTAATACTATTGATTACAAAACCTGTTGACATAGATTTTACTGATTCTTTTTTTTCTGATTTTATTTCTGGCAATGCCACATGTTCTTATGCAGACTATACAGATGGTTCCAACGATATACATTCTGTCAATGACTATCAATTAGGAAGTCTTCGTGATGGTTTTGACTTTGGTCCCGTCCTGTTATTTAATGTAAAGAAAATAGACAAAAATATACTTTCTGCTGAATATAAATATGCGGGATTATACAATTTGATATTAGGTATCAGTCAATCTGAATTGCCATTGCATTATAAAGGTAACTATTATTCCATAATAGATTATCAACAAGATAACAGAAAATCAGGAGAGAAACAATTTGACTATCTCAATCCTAAAAACAGAGAAGTCCAATTGGAATTTGAGCAAGTCGCAACTTTTCATCTCAAAAAAATAGGAGCCTATATAAGTCCAGAAAAATTGCAACCCATCACATTTTCAGACTCTCAATTTGGAAATGTAGTATCTGTTATAATTCCGGTATTCAATAGAATGCGGACTATTGCAGATGCTGTGAATTCAGCATTATCCCAAAAACTTGAGTATCCGTTCAATGTTATTGTTGTTGATAACCATTCTACAGATGGAACTACAGAAATACTGAATAGAATGGCCTTGCAAAATTCCAATCTCATACACATTATACCCGATGAAAACAATTTGAAAATAGGAGGATGCTGGAATAAGGCTCTTAATGATATCCATTGCGGTGAATTTGCTGTTCAGCTGGATAGCGATGATTTATATAGCGGGGACGATACTTTGTCAAGAATTGTCAATAAGTTTAAAGAGGAACGATGTGCCATGGTAATAGGAAGTTACCAAATAACTGATTTTCAATTGCAACCACTTCCTCCTGGCATTATTGATCACAAGGAATGGACAGCCGAAAATGGAATGAACAACGCTCTTCGTATCAATGGTTTAGGAGCTCCTAGAGCTTTCTATACACCTATTGCCAGAATGATATCCTTTAATAATTGCAGTTATGGTGAAGATTACGCAATGGGCTTGGCGATTAGTCGGCAATTCAAAATAGGAAGAATTTATGAAGTTCTTTATACTTGTCGTCGCTGGGAGGGTAATTCAGATGCAGACTTGTCTTTGGATAAAATGAATGCCAACAATGAGGCAAAAGACAAAATGAGAACCGAAGAAATAAAAAAACGTATATTGTATAATAAAATGAAGACACATGTCTGATTTAACGAATAAAAGAAATACGATGACAGAAACAGACGCAGAAATACTGTACAATCAGCAACTTGGAGAATGGCCTGAATTCTCGATGCGCGTAAATCAACTGACTTCAATGCGGGTGAAATCCTTCACTATTGCCAATGGAGTCAGCGTAAGTGCACAATTTAATCCTGCTCGTGCCGTTTCTTCGGGGGCTTGTGTTGATGCTAAGAGTATAGCCCATCGAGAATGTTTTTTATGCGAAAAAAACAGACCCGACATTCAGAGATATTTACCTATTGATAATGATTTTAGATTATTGGTAAATCCTTATCCCATATTGAATTGGCACTTTACTATTGCTTGTAATAAGCATTGCAAACAAGAAATATTTCCGTATATTGGTAATATGGTTGACTATGCAGCACTCCTGCCCCACTATACATTGCTATATAACGGTCCTCAATGTGGGGCTTCTGCTCCGGATCATTTGCATTTTCAAGCTGTTAAAAGAGGACAGATGCCATTTGAACTGGAATATAAAAATGTAAAAAATATAGTATTATCAGAAAACGCAGATGGAAAAATCTTTCAATTAAAGGATTTTGGGAGAAAATGTATAGTGGCCGAATCTATCCGCAGAGATATGATTATTTCTTTTTTTCATCAAATTTATCACCAATTAAGCGTTGGAAATGGTGGAGAAGAACCTTTGATGAATCTATTTTTGTTTTATGATGATAATGGTTATCATTTATTTTTCTTTCTCCGTAAAGCTCATCGACCATCTCAATATTATGCTCAAAATGATGATTTCTGGATGATTAGTCCAGGCGCTATCGATATGGGAGGAGTCTTAGTACTACCTCGAGAGACAGATTTTGATAGAATTGAAAAGAATATCATTTGCGACGTATATAATCAGGTCAGTCGTTGATATCATTTTTTAATGATTTGTATATTTTACTATCTTTATAATTGATGTGATACAATAGAATCAAAGATATGACAGATAAAGAAGTGAGATCGACATATACGAAAGTTTGCGATCTGATATATGATAAAAGATTAAAGCCTGCATTTGACCAATTAACCATATTGCTTGCTTTAATTCAAAAAGGCGATTGGATGGACCAAAAAACGGATTTGGAACAAAATTACCAATATATGCTCCAGTATGCCGTTAATGGTATATCAGACCCGCAGCAACAGATCGTTTATAATAGACTCCGTACAGATATGCTTCAATTAGCAGATAAAGTGGAAAATGCCTATCTCACGACCTATTCTTCAGAATATCCATATCGGCAAAAACGCCAATTTCTGCAAAAAAAATTTCCAGATGATGAAAGCATAAAAAAAAATCTCATTCAATTTCATGCCAACTCCATAGTTGACAATTTATTAAAAGAAAGCAATGTTTTTGTAAATTCAGATGGGCAAAATGATTATGCCACTAGTCACGATACCACTCTATCTCTTGTTTTTAACAGACTTTGGCTGAAAGCTTGTTATTCCGAATATGAAGAAACGATGTTGGATATGCTTATTGACAATGCAAATGTCATTGCAGAAGATCAATGCGTTCTTGTTTCTGCTATCACTTTGGGGTTATTGTTGATGTTTGATGAGAAAAAATTTTCATTGTTGATTTCTATTACAACAAAATCAAAAGGAAGTATAAGAATACGTGGTTTGATTGGTTTGGTTATCAACATCTGTCTATATAATAAACGTATACAACTCTATCCTAATCTCATTTCTGAAATAACCGATCTGACAAAGACTCCGAATTTCAATTCGGAGTTAATGTCTGTCATTCTTCAATTCATAACATGTTTGGAAACAGAGAAAATAAGCAAGGAACTGAGAGAAGAGATCATGCCCGAAATGATGAAAGAAAGCCCATTTGTCAAAGACAAAATGGATTTAAACGAACTAATGGATGATTCCTCAAAACCTTTCAAGCAAAATCCGGATTGGGATGAAAAGATGGATAAGTGGAATTTTTCAGATAAAGTTCAACGTTTTGCTGAACTTCAGAAAAACGGAGCAGATGTCTTTTTGAATACATTTTCTTCTATGAAGAATCATGCTTTTTTCAATGATATTTGCAATTGGTTTGTTCCTTTCTCAACTTCTAATTCTTATATAAGAAATGCTGTGGGAGGTCAGTCTGGCATACAACAACTAATGGATTTGATCACACTTAATCCTTTACTCTGTAATTCGGATAGATATTCTTTGGTTTTCGGCTTGATGTCGATGCCTGAAAATTATAGAAAAATGATGGAGGATGGCCTAAAAATGCAAGATGAACAAATAAAGGAAATAAAGGCGGAAGCCTCAAAAATAGGTCAATCCGATTCTGCAGAAAACAACAGAATTTTATCACAACAATATTGGCAAGATTTATATCGCTTTTTCAAATTACATCGAGAGCGGAAAGATTTTTTTGATCCTTTCAATGTTGCTTTTAAGCTCTACAATTTATACTTCATAAGTGAACTTGATGATGCGGATAAAATGTATCGGACTTTTGCGGAATTTTATTTGAAAAAAAATTATTATCACGATGCGGAAGTCTTATTCCTTAGATTATATGATAAATCACGAAACAATTTAGATCTCCTTCAAAAGTTGGGATTTTGTTATCAACAGCAAAATGAGTACGAAGCAGCTCTGAAATATTATGAAGAAGCTGAATTACTGCAAAGTGACAATCTATGGATGATGAGAATGATGGCAAACTGTCATATACGTCTCAAGCACTATAACAAAGCATTGATGTATTTTCAAATATTATCTACTCGACATCCCGACGATATGCATCTTTTGTTGTGTATAGGTCAATGCTATATTGGACTCAAACAATATGTTGATGCTTCTCAATTGTTTTTCAAGGTTGAATATCTGGCTCCCAACAATCCTAAAGTTTGGCGTTCAATCTCCTGGTGCGCATTTATGCAAAATAAAATGGAACAAGCATCGGTTTATTTATTAAAAATAGATCAAAAAGACCTCACCGCGCAAGATAATATCAATTTAGGGCATATCCAATGGTGTTGCAAACGTCTGAAGGATTCCATCTTTTATTATAAGAAGGCTTGCATTTTACTAAATGGGGATGTAGACAAGTTAATGAATATTATAGAAGCTGATTTGCCATTTTTAATTAGCAATGGCATCAATGAGTCTCAAATCCCGATTGTCTTGGATATGATTAGATATGAGGTATAGTCCGTTAATTTAATGTTTCGGCATTCCAAATGGTTGACACTATCATATTATAATGTATATCAAATAATTTGCCTTTTACTCAAAGTTGTTTTTGTGGAACCAAATGTATAAAAAATGTTGAATCAGGCTTCAACATTGCAGACAGTCCAATGCAAAGATTACTTGCTCGTGCCGTCATCATTATAAAATTCTGAATTTACTACCGATCCCGCTTATACAGCGGCATTAGAGGCTTTGAAGCATTGATTTAACCAGATATCTTAAATAAGAGTCATTTGTATATGTCTCTTGTTTTCTGTCTATTTTGTCATCTGCTATAGGCATGGACAGACAATTTGTCACTTCTACTAATTGTACATATTAGAATCTGGACAAATTGTCTTTTTTTTATGTTTGGCACATATTATGCAATTAGCATAATGTCCCGCAAAAAGAGATTTGGGGATAGATAAAATAACAATAAGTCATTAAAAAATAATAATTATGAACATCAAACCATTAGCAGACAGAGTTCTTGTAAAACCAGCTCCTGCTGAACAGAAAACAGCAAGCGGTATCATTATTCCGGACACGGCTAAAGAAAAGCCACTAAAGGGTGAAATTCTGGCAGTTGGTAAAGGTACCAAAGATGAAGAAATGGTATTGAAAGCAGGAGATACCGTTCTGTATGGTAAATATGCAGGTACGGAAATCGAAGTCGAGGGCGAAAAGTATTTAATTATGCGTCAAAGCGATGTTCTCGCTACTCTTTGATTCTCTAATCAATCAAAAAACAAATAAAAAGATAATAATATGGCAAAAGAAATCAAATTTGATATTGAAGGTCGTGATCTACTAAAAAAAGGAGTTGATCAATTAGCCAATGCTGTAAAAGTGACACTTGGACCTAAAGGGCGTAATGTAATATTAGAGAAAAAGTTTGGTGCCCCTCATATTACAAAAGACGGAGTTAGTGTAGCCAAAGAAATTGAGTTGGCTGATCCTTATGAAAATATGGGTGCCCAAATAGTAAAGGAGGTCGCTTCTAAAACTGGTGATGATGCTGGTGATGGAACCACAACAGCAACCGTATTGGCTCAATCTATTATCAATGTTGGACTGAAAAACGTTGCTGCTGGAGCCAATCCTATGGATTTAAAACATGGTATTGACAAAGCTGTTGTTGAGGTCGTAAAAAACATCAAGAGCCAAGCTGAAACAATAGATGATGATTATAGTAAAATAGAACAGGTCGCTACTATTTCAGCTAACAATGATAATGAAATTGGAAAACTGATAGCTGATGCCATGAGCAAGGTAAAAAAAGAAGGCGTCATCACAGTAGAAGAGGCAAAAGGTACAGAAACAAGAGTGGATGTTGTAGAAGGAATGCAGTTTGACAGAGGATATCTTTCTCCATACTTTGTTACTGATACGGAAAAAATGCAGACGGAATTTGAAAATCCATACATCCTGATTTTCGATAAAAAGATTTCTGCTTTGAAAGATATGCTTCCAATACTTGAAGCTACAGCTCAAAACGGCCGTCCTTTATTAATTATAGCAGAAGATATTGACGGAGAAGCTCTCACTACGTTGGTAGTCAATCGTCTGAGAGGTTCATTGAAAGTCTGTGCTGTCAAAGCTCCTGGATTTGGAGATCGTCGTAAGGAAATGCTTGAAGACATTGCCATTCTGACAGGTGGAACTGTGATTTCTGAAGAGAAGGGCTTGAAACTTGAAACCGCGACTCTAGAGATGCTTGGTACTGCCGATAAGGTAACAGTAAATAAAGACAATACAACAATTGTTAATGGTGCTGGCGATAAAGAGGCAATTAAAGAACGGGTTAACCAGATTAAAACTCAAATAAGCAATACGAAGTCTTCTTACGATAAGGAGAAACTGCAGGAACGTTTAGCCAAATTGGCAGGAGGTGTAGCTGTTCTCTACGTTGGTGCTCCATCTGAGGTTGAAATGAAAGAAAAGAAAGACCGTGTAGATGACGCTCTCTGTGCAACTCGTGCCGCAGTAGAGGAAGGTATTGTTCCTGGTGGTGGTGTTACATATATTCGTGCTATCAGTGCAATAGAAAACATGGAAGGTAGTAATGAAGACGAAACGACCGGTATACAGATTGTAAAACGTGCAATTGAGGAGCCACTACGACAAATCATTGCTAATGCAGGAAAAGAAGGTGCGGTTTATGTTCAAAAAGTCAAAGAAGGTAAGGGTGATTTCGGATATAATGCCCGTACAGATAAGTTTGAAAATTTCTTTGCTGCTGGCGTTATAGACCCAGCAAAGGTGACTCGTGTAGCATTGGAAAATGCAGCGTCTATTGCTGGTATGTTGCTCACAACAGAGTGTGTAATTGCCGATAAGAAAGAGGACAAACCTGCAGCCGCACCTATGGCTCCTGGTATGGGTGGCATGGGCGGTATGATGTAATCATTTGTTCGGTCTTGAAATAGGATTACATTTATAACACGAAAAAATACAACATTTAAAGAATCACAGCAGGGTTGTCCCTGCTGTGATTTTTTTATTTATATGTTTTTGTTTCGCATATTGTTCATTATTTTTGTATTGCTACGTTTATACTTTCTTGTGTACCCCAAGAACTTATAAGACTTTAGACACTCCAGGATGAACATAATACTATTTTGGCACCGATACTGAAGAACCTTGGCAATACTTGGGATTCCGCCACACAAAAGATACAAGATTCTAGTTGACCTATAATTAACCTATTCCCTTATTCTTATATTCCGTTGGGGTCACTCCAAATTTTTGTTTGAAACATCTACTGAAGTATCTGGAATCAGTCATACCTATTGTATAGGTAATTTGAGTCATATTCAGTTCTCCTTCATTAATAAGTTGTATTGCTCTATTTAATCGCAAATCACGTATAAATTCAACAGGAGGTTGCCCTACAAGACTTTTTATCTTGCTGCTAAGAGTCCAACGACTTATTTTTAGTCCATCGGCGATGTTCTCCAACGTTAATGACGAATTAGACATATTGTCATCGATATAGGCGATAAACCGTTTCATAAAAATGTCATCCTTATAGTTCGGTAATTCATTTTCCGGATGTACCGACAAATCTTCTGATATGGATTCTGATTGTGGCGAAACTGAATCTGATATATCCTGACCCTGATTTTTGTTTTCAGATTCGGTCAACTGCCGTCGATACTGTTCTTGCCATTTTCTGCGATCATCCAATATGTTTTGTATGCGAGTCTCCAAGTACACCATACTGAAAGGCTTAGTAATATAATCATTAGCCCCGATACGCATACAATCTATTTTACTTTGAATATCCGTCTTTGCTGTCAACAGCACAACAGGTATATGTGAAGTCCGTTCATCTGCCCTTAATTTTTTCACATAGGAAATACCATCCATAATAGGCATCATAATATCAGTAATAACGAAGTCTGGCAACTCTTGTAATGTCTTTTGCCAACCTATTTCTCCATTAGATGCTCCAATCATAATAAAATTTTTCGATAGTACCTTTATTATAAAGGATCTCAAGTCGTCATTATCCTCTATAATCAACAGTTTTGTTTTATTATCGTCAGAATTACCCAATTCCATTTCTGAAGATTCTGACATTGGCTGTATTCCCGTATTATCAGGAAGTTCCTCATCATCTACAATGATATCTGCAGACGTTCCATAATGCTCTGTTCCTGCTTTTAAACGAATAGAAAAGGAAGATCCCACATTTTCTTGGCTTACGACATTTACCTCTGCATGATGTAAATCTGCGATTTCCTTTACCAAGGATAATCCTATTCCAGTTCCACTCTGATTAGTGAGAGATTTGTCTTTTAATGTTATAAATCTCTCAAAAATAGAGGATAATTTGTCACTAGCAATACCACAACCCTCATCAGAAACAGTTATCAAGCAATCTCCATTATCGATGCAGACCTCTACATTTATTGATTTCCATTCTGGCGTAAATTTAAAAGCATTTGATAACAGGTTGAACATGATAGTGTCCATCTTGTCTCTGTCTACCCAAAAACAGGCGCCATTAGATAAATCTATATGTTTAAATATAATGTGACGTCGTTCTGCTATTTTTTCAAAATTAGAGCAACACCGTTCCACCAAAGATGCAATATTCGTTTTTTCGACTCTCAATCGCATTTTGTTGCTTTGCAATTTGCGGAAATCCAGAATTTGAGTCAACATACGCAACATGCGGTCTGCATTATTATGGACCACTTCCAATTGTTGTCTGTCGTTTCCATTCAAATTTCCATTCAGCAACAGATTTTCAACAGGCGCTGTAATTAAAGTGAGAGGTGTCCGTAGTTCATGCGATACATCTGTAAAGAATTGAAGCTTCATTGCAGACATGTCATTTTCCATCTGCATCTTTGCTCGCATTTTATAGAAAGCCAAATAGGCATACAGAATTCCGCATACAATTCCAGCAAACAGTAATAGATATAGCAACCAAGCCCAACCTGTTTGCCAAAAAGAAGGATGAACATGAATTATTAACAGTCGGTCATTTTGGCACCAATTTCCCTCACTGTTGGTTGACTTAACTCTAAATGTGTAAGTTCCTGGAGGTAAATTTGTATAACTGGCCACTCTTTTATTTCCCACATAATTCCACTCTTTTTCGAATCCATCCAAACGATATGCATATTGAATATGATTGGAATTACGAAAATCCAAGGCAGAATATTCTATAGAAAATACAGATTGATTATGATTCAAATTCAATTCCTTGACATCCTCTATATCTGTGTTTATAGGAGAGTCACTACTACTAAAATCTATATCTTTATTAAACAATTGGAATCTAGTAAATACAACTTGTGGAATATAATTACTCTTTTTTAATTTATTAGGGGCTAAAATATAAAATCCACTATTGGTTCCGACAACAAAATTCCCATCTTTAGTCCGTATAAAGGCCCTCTTTGAAAATCCAAAATGATTAAGCCCGCTTACAGCTCCAAAAGATTCTGATTCTCCTGTGTATCTATTAAATTTCAATATGGCATTTTCTGTTATTATCCATAAATACCCGAACGAATCTTCGTGCATTGATAGCACCAAATCAGTACTAAGACGATTATTCTCAGAACTATACGTCCGTATTGTTGGAGTTTCTCCCAATTGGAACTTCCGAGGAATATTAAATATGCCGCCACCAAATGAAGCAAACCACATAAAGCCATCTCTATCCTGATAAATATCAGATATGTAGCTTGTTTCCATATCTGTATTCTCTGGATTATAAAAGAAAAATTTAAGAAATCGAGTCATTGAAAAATCTACAGGGAAAACTGTAATACCTTCACTTGACCCCATCCACAGATTTCCACTAGAGTCTTCATATAGACAATTTGTTTTCAATACTGTTGGAGGATAACTGTTTCTAAAATCATTATGACGATTGGCAAAATAATAAGACGTCCCTTTTTTTTCCAGTAATTGTAGACCGTCACCATCCGTTGTAAGCCAAATTCGGCCCTTGCTATCTTCCAGTATATCTGTTATTTCAGTATTAGCAGGGGCATTGCTTGCCAACGAAAAAGATTTAACAGAAAAAGAATGAGCATCTGTTGTTTGTGGCATAAAATTCATAAGCTTATTTGCTCCACCTAGCCACATATTGCCTTGTTTATCTTGATATATAACAGATATAGGCATATCGAAAATTGAAGGAATAAGACTTGTTTTGCCATTTGCTGCCACATATCCAATTAAACGATGCGTATTAGTATACAATCTCACACAATGATCCCGGGTTGCTATCCACAATCTTTGATGTAAATCTTCATATGCGGCAGAGACATCATTAATTTCAGGACAAGAAGAACATGGGTGACATTGTAAAAATTGCAATGAGGAATTGAGCCTTACATTTTTTTGTATGCCATTAAGGGATGTGGAAGTCCAATATACACCTCCCACATCTGATAACATACGATAAAATATCGGGGTCTCTCCTTTTGAGAAATTTGCGCGAGATACCCCATCATCATACCATGCTGATTTTCCATCTATTGGCACACACCACAAACGTTCGTTGTTATCCTTATAGGCAAAAGAAAAATTATATTTAGGCTGATTAACTATGTCTATATCTTCTTGTAACTGAATCGGAACCGACGAAAACTTATCTATAGATGACGCATACCTTGTAAATCCGATTTTTCCTAAGTTTTTAATCCATACATCTCCTCGTTTATCTTGCCAAGACTTGAAAATGGGAGTTGTGTTTTTATAAGGATGTTGCTGTATTCCTGTATTTAAATCTAAAAAGAAAATCCCATCATTTTTAGTTGTCAATAATATTTTAGAACCTTTGATAAGAAAAATTCCATTCAAATCAGAATTGGTGTTGATTTTGATAATCGAGAATTTTCGATTTCTTTTGTCATATTTGATTAGCCTTCCGGTAGAGCATGCTATCAATAAATCTCGTGTTGATTCCACAGCATCATAACAAGACATATTCTCTTTAGCATAGAAAACATGCTCTGTTTTATTATCATTATCTTTAATCACAGCAAAACCTCTATTGGTCAATAAACATGTCAAACCATTAGAAGTTCTGAATTCATAATTTACTATGTTCCCTATTTGGGGCGAACGTGAGGTACAAAATATTGTTTGCTCAAGGTTTTGTCCTTTATGACGAACTCTTACCACCCCATTATTATCCCCTAATAACCAAACATCTCCATTTGTGTTTGCCATTATTTGACGAACTGACACAAAATTCTCGCCTCTATTTTGAGCCATATTGGGGAACAATTCAAATGTATGTATGTGAGGATTGAAACAGAAAGCTTGTCCCATTGAATTTCGGACCCACAGGAATCCATATTTATCCACAACAAGTTGTACAAATTGATTATTTATACTGCAATGGAATTGCTTTGTAGTAGCCTTGTAATTAACAAAAGAGTATCCGTCAAAACGACATAATCCGTCTTTCGTAGCAAACCACACAAAACCAGCATGATCTTTTGCCATATCCAGCACAGAACTCTGGGATAGTCCATTTTTAACGGTATAGACATCACTCGATACTCTAATTTGCCCTTGAAGTGATTGTCCAAGTGTAAATAATAGAAATAGAATAATATGAAATCGCAAATTCTTCATTTTTTCTCTTTGACAAAGATAGATATTCATAAATGAAAATCCCATATAAATCAAGTGAAGAATAATTTAAAAGGTTTTAAAGGAAACTAAAAAACAGAAACTCATTGGGAATGATGAAATAAATTCTTTAATTTTGCCCCAATTTGTATTTTTTTAATAAAATGAGACAAGTATCAGAACGAGCCAAAAAGGCGATAAAGGCATTTTGGATTATATTTGGAATCGGCATTTTATCTATAATTCTGATGTTCATATTAATCAATTTGGGTGTAATCGGTCATTTACCCCCTATTGAGGAATTGCAGAATCCTAAGAATAAATTTGCATCAGAAGTGTATTCAGCCGATGGCGAGGTTTTAGGCCGTTTTTTTGAAAGCAAAGAAAATAGAGTTTATTTGCCATACAAGGAGATTTCTCCCAATATAGTTCACGCATTGGTTGCAACTGAAGACGTTCGTTTTTTTGATCATTCTGGTATTGATGAAAGGTCTATGGCTCGTGTTATATTCAAAACATTGTTATTGCATCATGGAAGTTCGGGAGGTGGCAGTACCATAACACAGCAATTGGCCAAAATATTATATACCCGAACTGCTCCTGATATCATTCATAGAGCTATGCAGAAACCATCAGAATGGGTAATCGCTGTGAAATTGGAAAAACTTTATACAAAGGAGGAGATACTATCCATGTACCTCAATAAATTCGATTTTCTCAACAATGCAGTCGGTATCAAATCCGCGTCTTCTATCTATTTTGGAAAAACTCCAAGTGAATTATCCATTGGTGAATCTGCACTTTTAGTAGGAATGCTTAAAAATCCTTCATATTTCAATCCTGTAAAAAAGAAAAATTATGATAGATGCAAAGGACGTCGAGATGTTGTTATTGATCAAATGGTGAAGGCGGGTTACCTCAGTGACAAACAGGGAGATTCTGTAAAATCCACACCTTTAGTTCTGCATTATACCAGTGTAGACCACAAACAAGGCCTAGCTCCATATTTTCGTGAATACCTTCGTCGTATTATGACTGCAGAAGAACCTCATCGTGAAGATTATGCAGATATCGCCCAATTCCGTTCAGATTCTATTGCGTGGAAAAAAGATCCGTTATATGGTTGGTGTAATAAGAATCATAAACCAGATGGATCTAAATATGACCTTTATACTGACGGACTTAAAATATACACAACTATAGATTCTCGTATGCAACAATATGCAGAATCTTCAGTATGTGAATATTTGGGGAAAACATTGCAACCTACGTTTGATAAAGAAAAGAAAGGTCGTCCGAGAGCTCCATTCTCGAATAATACTCGTCAGGGACAAATAGATACCATCATGCAACGAGCTATCAAACTTAGCGATAGATATCGAAACATGGTGCAATCTGGAGCTAACGAGACGGAAATTGAAAATGCTTTCAATACCAAGTGTGATATGGATGTATTCACTTGGAGTAGAGAAAAAATTCATGGCAAAGATACCGTATACGCAAGTACAAAAGATACGGTAATGACTCCCTTGGATTCAATTCGGTATTGCAAATCCTTCCTCCGTTGCGGTATGATGTCAATTGATCCATTCAATGGACATGTTTTAGCTTATGTAGGAGGCCCTGATTTTGAACATTTCCAATATGATATGGCAACAATGGGACGTAGGCAGGTAGGGTCCACAATAAAGCCTTACCTTTACGCCTTAGCTATGGAATCTGGGATGACACCATGCGATTTGGCTCCAGACATACAGCCGAAACTGGTGTTGGAAGACGGATCTATTTGGGCTCCCAAAAACGTTCCTTATGGCGCTCAGGGAAAAGCTGAAATTGGAAGTATGATTACTTTAAAACGAGGCCTTCAAACATCAAACAATTGGATTTCTGCATACTTGATCAAACAATTACAGCCTTCCAATTTTGTACGGTTGCTTAAAGCCTTTGGTATAAAATCACAATTATCCCCTATTTATTCACTTTGCTTGGGTGTTGCTGATATATCAATAGAAGAAATGGTAACAGCTTATACAGCCTTTGCCAATAAGGGTATTGAAACAGAACCGATATTTGTAACCCGCATTGAGGATAATAATGGGAACGTCATATCAAACTTCACACCAAGAATGAACGAGGTGATCAGTGAAGAAACGTCATACAAAATGATAGATTTACTACGTGGTGTTATTGACGGTGGCACTGGTTTGCGTCTAAGAACTAGACGTTATCCTTACTTCGTTGATTGGCAGACTCCTGTGGCAGGAAAAACTGGCACAACACAAAACAATTCTGATGGTTGGTTTATGGGATTTGTTCCAAATCTGATTACCGGAGTCTGGGTTGGAGGAGAAGACAGAGATGTACATTTTGACGACATTCGTAATGGTCAAGGCTCTTCTACAGCATTACCTATATGGGGTCTTTATATGAATCGTGTTTTCAATGATAAAAAATTAAACAAGACTTATTCTAGAGGAGCACAATTCAATATACCTGCAGGTTTTCAACCTTGCAGCGGTTCTGGAAATGGAACGACAGACGCAGCAGCTGAGGAAAAAGCAGCAGAACAAGAAGAAAAGGCAAACGAAGAGGAAGGCTTGGAATTGCCTGATTAATTTACATTTCAAATTTGACAGAAAAACAAATGGATATATTTGAACGTATAAAGCAAAATCCTGGTGCTATAGGACAATGGAGCAAGCAAGGTCATGGTTATTTTATGTTTCCAAAATTAGAAGGCGAAATTGATGCCCATATGAAATTTAGAGGACATGATGTCCTCAATTGGAGCTTAAATAACTATTTGGGATTGGCAAATAATCCTGAGATACGAAAAATGGATGTGGAATCCGTTGAAAAATATGGGTTGTCCAACCCGATGGGTTCCAGATTAATGACGGGACATAATGCTTTGCATGAACAATTAGAAAACGAAATTGCAAAATTCGTACAAAAAGAAGACGCTTATGTCCTTAATTCGTTCTACCAGGGTGTCGTTTCCGTTATTGATTGTCTATGTGGACGTAATGATGTATTCGTATATGACCCAGATGTCCATTCCAGTGTGCATGATGGTATTCGTTTGCATCCTAATAATAAGAGATTCACCTATTTACAGAATAATTTTGAAAATCTGGAAGTCCAGATGAAAAATGCCTGCGAATTTGCGGAACAGCAAGATGGAGGTGTTCTGCTTATAACCGAAGGTATATTAGGATTAACAGGAGAGTTGGTTCCATTGGATAAAATTGCCAAGCTAAAAGAAAAATATAATTTTCGTTGGATAGTTTGCGACCCCCATGGATTGGGCATAATGGGTGCTACTGGAATAGGCGCAGCTGAGGAATTGGGAGTGCAAGACAAGGTTGATGTTCATATCGGTAATTTTGAAAAAACAATCGGTCTGAATGGCGGTTTTGTTGCTAGCGAAGAAAATATTGTAAATTACCTCCGATATAACATGAGGTCACAAACATTTTCTGAAGCTTTATCCCTTATCAATACAACCAGTGCAATAAATAGACTGCTCTACATTCAAAAAAATCCTCAATTACGGAAAAGCCTCTGGAACGTAACAAATGCTTTACAAAGAGGCCTTAGAAAAGCTGGCTGCGACATAGGAAACACGAAGTCTCCCATAACACCTATATTTATCTCTGTTCATAATATGCAAGAAGGATTGCACCTTTTAATGGACTTACGTGAGAACTTTAATATATTTTGTGTTCCGATTATTTTCCCGTATGTACAGAAAGGACAAATATTATTGCGTCTAATTCCTACGGCTACACACTCATTGGAAGATGTTGAATTTACGGTTGATGCCATCAAAAAGGTTAAAGAAAACTTACGTGTTGGCAAATACCGCGATGACAATCCTCTCACTGAGAACAACAACAAAAAAGAAGGTTAATGAGTACTGTTGAAGAGCAAAAAAAATTCATGCGTATGGCAATACAATTGTCGGTTGATAGCGTAGAGAATGGCGGAGGTCCCTTTGGTGCAGTTATCGTCAAAGACGGTATTGTGATTTCAAAAGCATCTAATAGAGTCACATTGGATAACGACCCCACCGCTCATGCTGAAGTTTGTGCAATTAGGGATGCCTGCCACTCTTTGGGAACATATAATCTTAATGGGTGTGAACTATATGCCTCTTGTGAACCATGTCCCATGTGTCTCTCTTCAATGTATTGGGCTCACATCTCCCGCTACTACTACGCCAACGATAAAATCGACGCAAAAAACATTGGGTTCGACGATGACTTTATTTATTCAGAACTTGCGTTATCTCCCGAAAAGCGCACTATGCCGCGTAAACAGATTTTAAGAGACAAAGCGATTCTGGCTTTTAATATTTGGATGCAGAAGACAGACAAAAAGGAATATTAGATTGATATGAACTCCTAATATTACCTGATAATAAATAATCAAATGTCATGACTGTCAAAGTAAAAGATAAATATTTTTCGAAATACATTTCAAAAGAAGAATTAAACGACATTACCACACGACTAGCTTCTGAAATAGAAAAGAATGTAGGAAGCAAGAATCCCCTATTTGTGGTAATGCTGAATGGAGCTTTCGTTTTTGCTTCTGATTTTCTGCGGAAAATGAGTTTCGCTTGTGAGACTATATTTGTACGCTACTCTTCTTATTGTGGAATGCAAACGACTGGTCATGTTGTTCAATCGGCAATACCAGAGAAGGTAAATGGCAGACACGTTGTTGTTATTGAAGATATTGTGGATAGCGGATTGACCATGAATACATTCAAAGATGAATTGCAAAAATTGTCGCCCGCTTCTATTACCATAGTATCGTTATTGTCCAAACCTTCGGCTAGAAAGGTAGATGTAAATATTGATTTGATTGGTAAAGAAATAGAAAATAAGTTCGTAGTCGGATATGGTCTTGACTACGATGGTTATGGACGCAACCTTGATTGCATTTACATTCTTAATGAAAATTGATTACATTCATAATTTAAAATAAAGAAATGAAAAACATTGTTATTTTCGGAGCTCCAGGAGCAGGTAAGGGAACTCAAAGTGATCTTATCATCAAAAAATATGGTTACAAACACTTCTCTACGGGTGATATTTTGCGTAAACAAATTGCAGATGGTACAGATTTAGGAAAAACTGCAAAAAAATTTATTGATGAGGGTAAATTGGTTACTGACGAACTTATCATCAATATGATCGATAGTGAATTGGAATCGGCGAAGAATGAGAAGGGCGTTATTTTCGACGGTTTTCCTCGTACTTATGCTCAGGCTGAAGCTCTAAAAAAATTATTGAACAAAAGAGGAACCGATGTTTCCGTTATGCTTAATATTCAAGTGGATGACGCCGAATTAATCAAGCGTTTGCTTGAAAGAGGAAAGACATCAGGACGTTCTGACGATAATTTGGAAACTATCACCAAACGTTTGAATACTTATAAAGAACAGACGACTCCCGTTATTGATTTTTACAAGAAAGAAGGAACTTGTGTTGACATCAAGGGTGTGGGTGTTTTGGATGAAATATTTGCAAATATTTGTAAAGCCATCGATACCTCTAAGTAATAGTTAGACGTAAGTATTTAAAGCTCCCAAATCATTTGTATTTGGGAGCTTTTTCTTATGTGAATTCTTATAAATGCGGACTTCCAAATATCAAATTTTAAGCATTTTCAAATCTGAAAAATAGCTATCTTTGTAAAAAATAACAGAACAAATGACTTTAGCTGATACAACAGAACAACAGAACACGCTAAAACAGATGAATTTAAAAGCCATTCTTTTTGATATGGATGGCGTATTGTTCGACTCTATGCCACATCATGCAAAAGCTTGGGTATATGCAATGAATAAATGTGGTGTGGATTTTTCTGAATATGAAGCTTATATGCGGGAAGGAATGACAGGGAAAGGTACAATAAGTGAAATTTTCAATCTGAAATTGGGACATGATGCAACTGATGAGGATTGCAAAAAGATATATAAAATAAAATCTGAATATTTTGAGACTCTAGGTGAGGCCAAACCCATGCATGGTGTTTTAAATATATTACAACAGGTAAAGGATGCAGGATTGGAGATCTATGTAGTCACGGGATCTGCACATAAAACATTAATAAATAAGCTTCAGAATGTGTTTCCTGGGTACTTCTGCGCAGACAAAATGGTTACAGCCTTTGATGTAAAAAAGGGGAAACCGGACCCAGAGCCCTACCTAATGGCTCTTCAGAAAGGACATTTTACGAAAAATGAAGTTATCGTCATAGAAAATGCTCCTCTTGGCGTTAAAGCAGGACATGCCGCTGGATTATTTACAATTGCTGTCAACACAGGAATTCTAAAGGATGAGGAATTAACAAGCAGAGGTGCTGATTTACTATATCACAATATGGAAGATTTGGGAAAAGACCTTCCTGATATTTTTACACTCTCAAAAAAAAATCAATAAAATATGTTATTCGATATTGCAAACGCTCAAATCAGCAAACTGATTATACATAAAATCGGTTCTCGTAATGACAATACAGAAAATACGTATTCGGAAAGATGTGTAGAATTTAAAGAGGATAATCCAGTATTGGGATTGCTTAAACAATATTTTCTGGCAACATTCAATGAGCCAAACCTATATCACTTTACAGCGACCAATGGCGATTTGAATTCGAACATCGTATATCAGTCAGCCAATTCTATATTTGATTCAAATGATACTTTTTACCAATATTCCAGGGTTTTGGCTGATTCTTTATTGGAAAAGTCGTCACACCCAAATATCAAGCCTGGCGAATTTTATTTAGCCATGTTCGAAGGGGTTCAGATATTTGATCAGGAAGTTCGCTGCCTTGGACTATTCAAATCGGAAACCAAAGAAACTTTTTTACGTATCATGCCTAATGAAGGAACTATCGACATCGATTGTGAGGAAGGTATAAATATAAAAAAACTTGATAAGGGATGTTTGATATTCGAGGTTGAACATGATAATGGTTATGTTGTATCTGTTGTTGACAAGGTGAGCAAATCCAACGAGGCAGTATTTTGGAAAAATGATTTTCTAAATGTTGAACCTCGGGAAGATAACAATTATGACACTCAAAACTATTTGAATATTTGTAAAGAATTTGTCGATCAAGTTTATGCTCCTGTTAATGACGTTCCAAGAGAAAGTCAGATTGACATGAAGAACCGCACTATTGATTATTTTAAGACAAATGAGACATTTAGTGAAGACCAGTTTAAAAATGAAGTTCTTGAAAACGATGATGTCAAAAAGGCATTTGACGAGTACAAACAAAATTATCAACAAGAAAATGGTGTCAATCTAAATAACCAATTTACGATATCAAATGATGTGGTCAGACAAGAAAACAAAAAATTCAAGTCTGTTTTAAAATTAGACAAAAATTTTCATATCTACATACATGGTAATCAAGCTCTCATCGAGAGAGGGTTTGACAACGAAAAACAATTATATTTTTATAAACTTTTTTTTCAAACCGAAACTTGATTTAAACATTCTCTCTTCGTTCCACTATAGTCTGCACATCGCGTTGCAGACTTTTTTGTTTTGTATAGGAAATAATCTCAGATGGTATTTCTTCAGCAGAGTCACAAAATAGAACAATCCAGTTCAAAAAAGCTATAAAAAGGGCAAAAAAGTCGTTCACAGTAAAAAAAATAGAGAATAAAATAGCATTTAGTTCACAAATAAATATATATTTGCATAAAGAAGATTGCCAAAACGGGACACTCGATTTGCAATATTTTAAAATTATATAGAAAACAACTACTCATTATAAAAACAACAGATATGTCGGAATTAAATGGTGAAATCGTTCAAATCATTGGTCCGGTTGTAGATGTAAACTTCACCACTGCTGGTGAAGAAAACCTGCCAAAGATTCACGATGCCCTTTCTATCAAAAGAGATGATGGCAAAGGAAACCTGATCGTTGAATGTCAGCAGCACATCGGAGAGCACACAGTGCGCGCCATTGCAATGGAATCAACGGACGGACTAAGAAGAGGGATGAAAGTAAACGCTTTGGGTTCTCCTATTTCTATACCTACAGGGGAACAGATTAAAGGGCGAATGCTGAATGTTGTTGGAGCTCCAATTGATGGAATGCATGACTTTAGTCGCGAAAACGTAGCTCCAATACACAGAGAGCCTCCTAAGTTTGAAGATCTTTCCACCTCAAAAGAGGTTTTCTTCACAGGTATCAAAGTTATTGACTTGCTTGCTCCTTATTCAAAAGGTGGAAAAATTGGTTTGTTCGGTGGTGCCGGTGTGGGCAAGACCGTATTGATCATGGAGCTTATCAATAACATTGCTAAAGGACATAACGGATTCTCCGTATTCGCAGGTGTTGGTGAGCGTACCCGAGAGGGCAACGATTTGTTACGTGAGATGATTGGTTCTAACATTGTCCGTTACGGAAAAGAATTTCAAGAATCCATGGAACAAGGAGATTGGGATCTTACCAAAGTGGATGAGAATGAATTGCAGAAATCGCAGGCTACGCTTGTCTATGGACAGATGAATGAGCCACCTGGTGCACGTGCGTCTGTTGCGTTGACTGGTCTATCAGTGGCAGAATCTTTCCGTGATGGTGGCAATGGACGTGATATTTTGTTCTTCATTGACAATATATTCCGTTTCACCCAAGCAGGATCTGAAGTATCAGCCTTGTTAGGACGTATGCCTTCCGCTGTTGGTTATCAACCAACATTGGCTACAGAAATGGGTTCTATGCAGGAACGTATTACATCTACCAAGCATGGATCCATCACATCTGTCCAAGCCATATATGTACCAGCTGACGACTTGACGGACCCAGCTCCAGCAACAACATTTGCGCATTTGGATGCAACTACGGTGCTTAGCCGTAAGATTTCAGAGTTGGGTATTTATCCTGCAGTAGATCCATTGGATTCAACATCCCGTATCTTGGATCCTAATGTCATCGGACGTGATCATTATGATACAGCTCAAAATGTAAAGAAAATCCTTCAAAAATATAACGAATTGCAGGATATAATTGCAATTTTGGGTATGGAAGAGTTGTCCGATGAAGACAAAATAACAGTAGCTCGTGCACGTCGAATCCAACGATTCCTTTCTCAGCCATTCCATGTCGCATCTCAATTCACAGGACTTCCAGGAGTGATGGTTCCTATTGAAGAGACCATTCGTGGATTCAAGATGATTATGAACGGAGACGTTGATTATCTGCCCGAACAAGCCTTCCTTAATGTTGGTACCATTGATGATGCCATCGAAAAAGGTAAGAAATTGCTGGAAACGGCTAAAAAATAATAAGCATTATGGAATTGGAGATCATTTCGCCGGAAAAGGTCATTTTTACGGGAGAAGTAAAAGAGGTGAATTTGCCAGGTAGTGCAGGTCGTTTTTCTATACTACCCCACCACGCAGCCTTGATTTCTTCTCTTGGTGTTGGTGACATTGTCTATACAACTGAAGATGGAGAAAAACGGATTGGTATCGATTCCGGATTTGCTGAAGTTAAGGAAGACAAGGTTTCTGTATGTATTGAAAAAGTCATTGCTTTCAAATGAAGTCAATAAATGACATAATAAAGAAAAGTATTTTCAAACTAGGTATCACAATGCTATGTTGTGATTTCTTAGGAGAACTTTTATACCATATTTTCTTCAGCAGTTACTATTTTTCTTTATTTCCCGTTGTTGTATTTATATATTTCATATTAGGAGCATTGACAATCTCTATTATTGCGAAAGCGACAGAAGGAGACAAACAGACATATGTAAACATCTATATGATGATTAGAGTCATAAAACTGATGATTTTGGCAATAACATGTATTTTATTCGCTATCTTAGTAAATGAGCATGTAGTCAGTTTCTTTATCTCTTTCGCATCGCTGTATGTGATATATACGATTTTTGAAACTACGTTTTCAATCAAGTTAAACAAATTTCAAAATGAAATTAACAAAAAATAGGTTCATCCTTAACCATTGGATATTGTGTTTCTTTTTGCTGTTAGGCTTTAGTTTATCAGCTCAGGCCGCAGAAGAAGTAAAAAAAGATGTAGATGTCAAAGGTTTGGTTTTTGGCCATATCAATGATGCCTATGCTTGGCACATCACTACCATCAATGGAAACCCTATATCAATACCCTTATTGGTTATTGTTCATGGGCAAAAAGGATGGGATGCCTTTTGTGCATCCAAATTGGGAAAAGAGGGAGAATTGACTTACAACGGATACCATATCAGCAAGGATGGCGACAATAGTGGGAAAGTTGTAGAAATGGTAAATGGTAAAGAATGTCGTCCTTTGGACATTTCAATCACCAAAAACGTCTTTTCCCTACTATTGATTAGTGGTATATTGCTATTCGTATTTTTAAGTATTGCTAAGAAGTACAAAAAGAATCCACTATCCGTTCCAACTGGTATGCAAGCTTATTTGGAGCCTCTTATTCTAGCCATTGATGAGGATGTCACAAAATCGTGCATAGGAAAAAATTACAAAAAATTTTCACCTTACATTCTCACAGCATTTTTCTTTGTGCTGATCACTAATTTAATGGGCATTATCCCTATTTTCCCAGGTGGAGCTAACGTAACGGGAAATATAGCCATTACTTTTGTCTTGGCCACTTTGACATTTCTGATTACCAACTTTTCAGCAAAAAAGTCATATTGGAAAGATGTTTTTTGGCCAGATGTTCCTATATGGCTTAAAGTACCAGTGCCAATTATGCCTTTCATTGAGATTATAGGAATTTTCACCAAGCCGATAGCGTTGATGATTCGACTTTTTGCCAATATGTTATCAGGCCACATCATGCAATTAATTTTGGTCGGACTGATTTTTATAATCTCAGTTAAGATTTCACCAATTGCAGGTGGTGGTGTGTCGATTGTTTCTATACTATTAGCAGTATTCATGGACTTGCTCGAAGTGTTGGTTAGTTTAATACAAGCTTATGTATTTGCCACACTTTCAGCCTTGTTCATTGGTTTGGCTCAGGAAGAGCCAGAACCGGAAAAAATAAAGTAAAACCATTAATAAAAATAAATTTAAAAAGTTAAAACTATGTTATCATCAATCATTCTTCAAGCTGCAGTAAATGTAGCAGCAAACGCAGCATTATTTGGAAAAGCAGGTGCAGGTATTGGCGCAGGTATTGCAGCCATTGGTGCAGGTATTGGTATCGGCCGAATTGGCGGTTCTGCAATGGAAGCTATGGGCCGCCAACCTGAAGCTGCTGACATGCTTCGTAAAAACATGATTGTTGCGGCTGCCTTGGTCGAGGGAGTTGCTTTCTTGGCTATAATTGTAGCTTTCATGATTCTTTTCGCATAATCGAACAATCAAAAAAATTAAGTTATGTCTTTATTGACGCCAGATTTCGGATTGGTTTTCTGGATGTTGGTGACTTTTTTAGCAGTCCTCTTCATCCTGGGCAAGTTTGCTTGGCCAGCCATAACAGAGATGATTGCGAAACGCAACCAATATATTGAAGATTCCATACAGTCGGCGAAAGAGGCAAATGAGAAGTTGCAAAACATCAAAGCAGAGGCAGATAAAATCTTGTCTGATGCTAAGAGTCAACAGCTTCAGATTGTACACGACGCAACGAAAGTAAAGGAAGAAATCATTTCCGAGGCAAAAAAGAATGCGGGTATTGAAGCCGCTAAAATTATTGAAGATGCAAAATCGAGCATCCAGACGGAAAAGGATAATGCAATCAAGGAAATTAAGATTCAGGTAATTGGATTATCTCTGCAACTTTCTGAAAAAGTTCTCCAGAGACAATTGTCTGACAAATCAAGCCAAGAAGCATTTATCAACGAGAAGTTGGATGAAATCAATTTGCTCAAAAAATGATAAAAGATGGATACAGGCAGAATTTCAGCAAGATATGCCAAAGCCCTTTTTGAGGTGGCAAAAGAGCATAATTGCGAAGATAAAGTGTATAAGGAAATGGAAACCATTGCCGATAGCTTTATGGATGTACCAGAACTGAAAAAAGCATTACTCAATCCTCAGGTCAATAATGACCAGCGGAAAATGTTACTTTTATCAGCTGCAGGTAATGACAAAAATCCTGTATGCACCGAATTCGATAAATTCCTCAACTTGGTCATTGAGCGAAAACGAGAAACTTATTTTCAAAATATAAGTTTGGTATATCAAGATTTGTATCGAAAGGATAAAAATATTGTTGTCGGAAAACTGACAACTGCTGTTATGCCTGACGATCAAGTTATTGCCAAAATGAGGTCTCTCGTTGCCAGCTATACCAATATGCCAGCTAATGGCGAAGTGGAATTTATAACTAAGGTTGATCCGAATATTATTGGAGGCTTTCAGCTACAAGTAGGTTCAGATCTTCTGGATGCCAGTGTGCTTTCTCAATTACAAAACATCAAAAAATCCTTGTTAGAGAAAGCCTGAATGTTGCCATTTATGGCAAATGGGTATAACAAACTAAAGAGTTATAATTAAATGTCAAGCATAAAAGCAAGTGAAGTATCTGAGGTACTTAAAAGCCAAATCGAGGGCATTGACGCAAAATCCAAATTCGAAGAAATCGGTACTGTCTTGCAGGTAAGCGATGGTGTGGTCCGCATATATGGATTACAAAATGCTGAAGCAGGAGAATTGCTCGAATTTCCACAAGCTTCTGGAATGAAAGCGGTTGTGATGAATTTGGAGGAAGACAATGTCGGTGCTGTGCTTTTAGGTCCTACGGATCAAATAGAAGAAGGATTCACTGTTAAACGGACCAAACGTATTGCATCCCTGATGATGGGTATGGGTATGGTGGGACGTGTTGTCAATGCCATAGGTGAGCCAATCGATGGCAAGGGTCCTATCTCGGGCGATTTAATTGAAATGCCACTGGAACGTAAAGCTCCCGGCATCATTTATCGTCAACCTGTTAAGGAACCGTTACAGACGGGTTTGAAAGCGATTGATGCAATGATTCCAATTGGTCGTGGACAACGTGAGTTGATTATCGGCGACCGTCAAACAGGAAAAACAGCAATCGCAATCGATACTATACTTAACCAGAAAGCCGGATACGATGCAGGTAAACCTGTTTATTGTATTTATGTTGCTATTGGTCAAAAAGGTTCTACGGTAGCTAATATCGTCAATACATTACAGGAGAAGGGAGCTATGGCTTATACCATAGTCGTTTCCGCAACTGCAAGTGACCCTGCAGCCATGCAATATTATGCGCCATTCGGAGGTGCTGCTATTGGTGAGTATTTCCGAGATAGAGGTATGCATGCATTGGTTGTGTACGACGATCTTTCAAAACAAGCCGTAGCTTATCGTGAAGTATCCTTGATTCTACGCCGTCCTTCTGGTCGTGAGGCATATCCAGGTGACATTTTTTACCTTCATTCCCGTCTATTGGAACGTGCGGCAAAAATCATTGACAACCAATCTGTAGCTGAGAAAATGAATGATCTTCCAGATTCTTTGAAAGGATTGGTAAAAGGAGGAGGTTCATTGACGGCCCTGCCAATTATTGAAACCCAAGCGGGCGACGTTTCTGCATATATACCAACCAATGTGATTTCAATTACCGATGGACAAATTTACCTTGAAAGTAATTTGTTTAATGCTGGTGTTCGACCTGCAATCAATGTAGGTATATCTGTATCCCGTGTGGGAGGTAGCGCTCAGATTAAATCCATGAAAAAGGTGGCTGGTACATTAAAGACAGACCAAGCACAATACAGAGAGCTGGCATCTTTTGCCAAGTTTGGTGGAGATATGGATCCTGTCACAAAAATGACAATTGACAAAGGTTTACGTAATACGCAATTATTAATTCAGCCTCAGTATACGCCAGTTCCTGTAGAAGAGCAAATTGCCATTATTTATTGCGGTACAAATGGATTGATGAATGATGTTGCTGTTGATAAGATTCATGAGTTTGAAAAGACTTTTATTGAATTGCTTAAGTCGACTCACAAGGAAGACGTTATGGATCAATTAAAAGCAGGTATTTTGAACGATGATATTGCAGCTATTCTTAAAGAATCGGCAAAAACAGTAGTAGCCCAGTTTAAAGCAAAAGCATAATAGCCATGGCATCACTAAAAGAAGTAAAAGCTAGAATCGTTTCTGTAACTTCTACTCAGAAGATTACGGGAGCAATGAAAATGGTTTCTTCGGCAAAACTAAAAAGGGCGCAACGTGCGATTGAGAGCATAGCCCCTTATCAAGGTATGCTAAATCGCATTTTGAATAATTTTTTGGAAACAGAATCTGATTTTCAATCTGCATATGCCGATGTTAGACCTGTCAAGAAATTGGCCATTGTCGTTTTTTCTTCTAATTCCAGTCTATGCGGGGCTTATAATTCTAATGTCATTAAACAATTGGCATCTACTCTTTCTGAATATAAAAATTTAGGTGCTGATAATATCACTGTCTACCCTATCGGTCATAAAGTCTACAATGCAGCTGTCAAAATGGAAGCGAAAGTTGCAGGCAATTTTAGAGAAATTGCTGACAAACCAGATTTTGAAGCCATTTCAAAAATCACTGCTGCTTTGATGGATGAATTTCTAAAAAAGGAGATCGATAAAGTCATACTGATTTATCATCATTTGAAGAATACTTCGTCTCAAAAATTAAAAACAGAAACGTTTCTCCCAATTTCATTTGAAACAAGTGAAACTGAAAAAGAGAACTCTTCTATTAAGGAGAATGAGAAGTCAGGTGGCTATATTGCAGACTACATTGTAGAGCCCAATAAGGCAGCTGTACTGGAAGCTTTGCTACCCAAAGCTCTTAGAACTAAAGTCTTTGCATGCTTGCTTGACTCTAACGCATCTGAGCATGCTGCTCGCGTTGTTGCTATGCAAACGGCAAACGATAATGCGGAAACAATGATCAAGGATTTAACTGTTTTATATAACAAAACTCGTCAGGCTGCAATTACCAGTGAATTGCTGGATATTGTTGGCGGAGCCGCAGCTTTGGAAAATTAGCAGTTAACAGTTTCTCAACGCAAAAAGAGAGGTTATCCAAATGGATAACCTCTCTTTGTATTTACAATAAACGGGAATATTTTGCCTATTTTTGTTTTCGTACTTTTGCGCCTTTTGCTATCATTAGCATAGGAAATGCATATTCCGCCATCCACTTATGGGAGTAACCTAACTTATCTACATCTTTTCTTAACCTTTGACATGCTTGAAAAACATCGGCAGCAGTCCAATCTGACTTATGCATTATATCCTCTACACCATCTACTATTGAAGATTTTATTAGTTTTCTAAAAAAAGAAGGGATACGAAGCCTCCATTGCAAATCATTGGATAAAACCATCAATAAATCGTTTGTGAAAGATTGAAACATAAAAAAGAAAGATTGAACATCTTGCTGCTTATGACATGCCTTTCTAACTGACTTATCAAGTTCCTCAAAAAAGAATTCAGGTATTCCATATTGCGAAGATAATAACTTACGAGCTGTATTCCGTTCTCCTAAACCCAATCTGCCCTGAGTAGGAATTTTCAGCGTACGTTTAAACAATCTCAAATCAGGTAGCATATTAATATTGCTAACTCCCAATTTGGGATCAGAAGCAATCACAGCTTGCAAATAAACTCTAATAAGTGAAACGAATTCCTCTTCCCGAGTCTGGACTTCTTCTTTCAGTCTTTCCTGTTTTTTATTAAGTCGATCTATTAATCCCATTTTGTATTATCTTTTCAGTTTATGCAAATTTAGAAAAAAACGAGCAAATAGCAAGCATAATGAACCATTAGCCATTCTCTTTTTGCACACTTCGTCCATATAACGAAAAATCTCCACGTGCAGGATCGTTTGGAAATATCTGTTTAAAATATCCCGTTATTTCTTCTGCCGTCTTTATATCTATGTTTTTTCGTTTTGTAATTCCAAGACTTGTAGCCATTTTATATACATGCGTATCTATTGGTATAAGTAAATCCATCTGATTTATCCTACTCCAAATGCCAAAGTCAACACAGCCACTACGAATCATCCAACGCAAAAACATACACAATCGTTTGCATGCAGATGCACTTTTAATAGAGGGAATTCCCTTCACTCCATTAAATAGAACTTGCATTGTATATAATGGATGCTGATTATTTCTCTTTGAGATTATAGCATCCTCCATATTTTCGTATGTGACGTATATCTCATTTAAACGATTACACAAATCATACAAATCAGCGAAGCGAAAAAATCTATAAAAGGACAAATTGGAATTGTGCCAACATTCGTATTCTCTATTCTTAATAAACAAATATGGATGCCTGTTCATCTTGAGGTCTAGCCATTCAGCCCTCTCCAATATACATTTTCTATTACCATAGGCAATCCACGATGTTAGAAATGCACTAATTTCAATATCCACTTTTTGAGAATATCGATGAGGATATTGAATTGGATCTGTCAAGATAAAACTGCTGACCTCGTATCGGTTAGCCCAATCCTCAAGTAATGTCTTATCAATCAATTTAACTTCTGTAATTCAAAAAATTTGGTAACACTTGTAGGAATCTCTTCTTGTCTATGAGTCACATAGATCATTGTTTTATCCGGTTGTGCACAATATTGCTCAATTACGCGTCTTGCATTTTGCTTGTTTTGCCAATCGAGACCATGCAAAGGTTCATCCAAAATAAGTAAGTCTGGATTTTTAACCAAAGTTCTTGCCAAAAGAACCAAGCGCTGTTCTCCACTTGAAACTTTAAGATATGGTTCATCAGCTATACTATCAATTCCAAGTAAACTCATCAACGAACGTGCTATATTTTCTTGTTCCTCTGTTGCTTTTCTAAACAAACCGATAGTATCATAAAATCCAGATGCAGCAATACGCAAACAACTTTGGTCCGTGTGAAAAAACAAATGCATTTCAGACGATATATATCCAATCTTACGCTTTATATCCCATATGGTTTCACCAGAACCTCTACGACGATCAAACAACGTTATATTTTGAGCATAAGCTTTGGGGTTATCTGCAGCCAACAAACTTAGCAATGTTGACTTACCAGATCCATTCGGACCAGAAAGCGCCCATTTTTCTCCCTTCATTATGGTCCAATTCAAATCCTTAAACAGAGTTCTCGTTGGATATGATATATTTATATCAATCATTTTTACCACCACGTTGTAAGTTGGAGCTGGCAAATTGGATATAGGAAGATCTCCATTTCCATAACAACGCTCTTCAAATAAAGTTTTTTGCAATTCTTTATCCGCATTAAACTCAGCCTTTGTCATCGTTGGGCCAAACACCATGTTTTTTGCAGGCATAATATTTGTCACAACATCTGGAATTTCATTCAACGCAGGAACAATAAATATCATTTGCTGAAACTTTGCGAGCTCAGTAAAAAAGGCATTTAATTGCTTACAAGTTTGCTTATCAAGCCCAATAAATGGATTGTCAAATATTAGCAAATCTGGCTTTTTAATTAATATACTTGCAATCAGAAATCTGCGCAACTCTCCTGAGGAAAGCATTATGATACGTTTGGGGTATAAAGGACTCAGGTTCAATTTCTCATTCCATCCTTTCAGTTCCTCGGGAGAAGCGACAGCTTTCTTTAATATTTCTTCTACCGTCGGCGTTACCTCATTTTCTGTTGCACTAAAACGCTGTTGGTAATACATACTTTTATAGTCAGCCAATGAATAGGCCGATTCAAAGCTAACTTTAGAGATACATTCTGTAGCAAAATGTTCCTGTTTGAATTGTTCGTCTTTCTTATCAAAAAAATCATAATGGACTTTATTTCCGTGGAAACCCGTATGTCCAAGTAATACATCAGCGAGCAAGGTTTTTCCTGCTCCATTAGCGCCAATTATAGCCCATTGTTCACCATAATTAATTTTCCAATTTATTTTAGACGGAAAATTGACACCATACATCCCAGGCTCCACATTGTCCATCGTCAAAAAGGATTCTTTTTCCACCATTATATTATATTTTAAAATTCAACTTTTGAAAAAACGAGCCATCATACGTTTGTCATCTTTTTCTTTAATTGACTCACGCTTGTCATACTCTTTCTTTCCCTTTGCCAGAGCTATTTCCATTTTTGCTAAGCCTTTGCCATTAATAAAAAGTTTTGTAGGGACAATGGTAAATCCATTATCCTTGGCTGCCGTTCTTAATTTTCTTAGCTCTTTCTTTGTCAAAAGTAGTTTTCTATCACGTCTGGGAAAATGATTGTTGTAACTTCCATACGTATCTTCTGCAATATTCATATTTTTAACCCATATTGCATCGTCTGTGAAATAACAGAAAGTATCCACTAAACTGGCTTTTCCTCTCCGTATAGACTTGATTTCAGTTCCAACAAGAACTATTCCAGCTATATATTTATCGAGCAACGAGAAATCGAACGTTGCCTTCTTATTTCTTATTAAGATATCTTTTTGCAGTTTTTCCATTTTATTGTATAATCTTGGTAAATTGAAGATTTATAAATATAAAAACGACAACAAATGTAATGAAAGCAAACCAAGAAAATCGCTGTCTCTTTTCTTCTTCCAAAGAATGACAAACCACATCTACTCCTGTCCATATTACATAGAAACATGGAATCATGGCAACATATACCAAAAATTCAAGATCCTCCCACATTAGTCCAGGGATATATGAAACCATTAAAATACAAAATGGGAATACTAAAATTCGAGATGCTGCATTTTGATCTTTAATTCCATAATGACGTGTTAAAAAGAGCCCTACAACTATAATTGTCAAAAAAAAGCTAGTGAAATATATTGTCAGGACCAGCAAAACACCTTTTAATTCTTGTTGCATCCATCCTATACTTTCTGTCTGATTTTCAACTTCTGGTAAATCGTTTGGAGCCAAACAAATACCTACAAAAGTAACAATGGACAATAGAAATAATAACGGAAAAAAATATTTTTTCCTTAGTGTATCAAAAGTTTCGTTTTCTTTTTCTATATCCGCCCATTCAACTTTTGAATTTGACAACAAGTGATAAAGACGCACAAATATAAATTTGTACATCTGTTCGAAATGTTTCAATATATTTGACAATTTTGTATTGACCATATTATCTATTAACTACAAATTTACACTTTTTAATGGAGAAAGCCCAAACAAAAACGCAAAACAGAGGGGATAGACCTCATATTATGAAATCCATCCCCCCTATAAATAATTAAGTCCTATTACTTCGATTTTGCTTCTGCTGCATTAACCAAAGCATCACCTTTCGTCTGAGCAGCTTTAATAATATTGTCGGACTTCTTTTGTGCCTCTGATTGTAATTGCGAAGACTTTTTCTGAGCTTCTTTCACCAATTTTTCGCCAGCCTTCTTTTTAGCAATTTTTTCTATTGGATTTTTTGCACTATTAACCATATTGTCTGACTGGGATTGTGCTTCGCTTACTAGCTTATCGCCTTGCGTTTTTGCCTCTGCATTAATAGCGTCAGCCTGCTTTTGCGCAGCCGCCATTAATTTTGCCTGCTGAGCTTTAGCTTCAGTCACAGCCTTACTTATTCCCTGTTTAACAGCTTTTGTGGCTTTTTCCTTAACCAAAGTCTTGGCTGCATCCACGGTACCAGACGCATCCAATTTAACCTTAGGATTATCAAACGTACCACCGACCAACACATTCATCTTCATCGGAATGTTTGTTTTTGCTGACACTGCATTCGTATTTGGCATTGACATTGCTGCAGTATAATCAAGAGTTTTATCCAGACCAGAAGAACCGGAAACCTTAAGATTTGTACCAGCCAAAGCTGTAGTGAAAGGTTCAACGGACATACGGCCATTCTTTATTGAGAACTTCACATTTAAGTTTTTCAATGTCGGATTTTTCAACTGCTGTATTTTAACCTGGTCTGCCAATTTATCCAATACCGCAGTTTTCTGCAATCCAACCTGCTTGGTTGAGAATGTACCCTTTGCATTAACCGTGTTTAAAACAGGGCTCATATCCTTACCCAATGCGGTATTCATATCAATACCCATATTGAATTTTCCAGTGGCATTAGCCAAGGCTGGAGCGAAAGCATTCGCGACTTGCATTGTTGTAAATACCTTAGGTATTGACATTTGAGTAACATGAATAGATGCGATAGCTTGAGGTGATGTCGTATTCTTATCATCATAAGTTCCACTCATCGTCATGCTACCATCCATTGTTTGAGCGGTTAGTGAAGATATTTGAGCAACCTTATCTTTAACACTCATGGCACCCTTCACATTATCCAACTCTATGTTGGTATAAATCAATTTATTCATTGCCAACGATAGAGCAAAATCAATATTACCAGGGATATCAACAGAAGACGACGTTGTTGAACTATTTGAATTGTTAGCTGTAGTAGTAGTTGACTCGGATAAGAAGTCATTTGCATTCAAATAATTTGATTTCACTGCCAACCGAGCCTTTAATACGCCATCGGCCAAAATATATGGTAAGAAATTTTCGACGTTACCCGTTAATGACAAATCGTTTCTTCCAATCTTAAAATTCCCTGCAGTCAAATCAAGAGACTTATTGGAAAAATTGAGATTAGCCAAAATAATTTGAACAACATAAGGAATATCCTTACTTTTGACCGTCATATCTTTCAAATTGACGTTACCATTCACCTTGAACTTGCCATATTCCTCTTTCTTTACATACGAAAGTCTACCCAAGGCAGAAGCATTCGCTGTCAAAATTCCACTCAACTGTGTACCATCCAATTTTACCACATTTTTCAATGTGTTAAAATCAACCGTGCCTTTTACTCCACAATCAAAATCAGGATCTGAAATAGGTGTCTTCAACAGCAAATGTGCTGAAAATGGATTTCTGGCCATAACAAGAGAAAACTTTGATATATTTATAGTGGTTCTGTCCGCAGACCCTCCCGGATTGCTGGCTTCTGCATTGATATTGATATTGTCGACTTGGCTTGGGAGGCTTGGATATTTAAACATCGCATTATCAACTAACAACTTAACATCAAATGCAGGAAGATTTTCGCCCTGCATACGGCCCTTTGCCCATGCCTGAAGAGCAACTTTTCCCGAAGTCTTTATAGACGAAAAATCATTTGCATAAATAGAAGGGATTAAAGACAAAATTTCTTTAAAATCGATTTTAGGTGTATTCAATTTAACATCCATGTCAATAGTCGAAGAATCTACCTTCTGAACGAAACCAGAGAAGTTGGCTTTTATGGCATTTATTTGTAAACTATTGTCTGTAAATGTATACTTGTTCTTTTGCATATCAGCATCCATATTGATATCCGCATTCACCTTCACCTTTGAAGCATATGGAATATTACCCATAGCAAAAGATAAAGAAGCGATATTCAACTTGCTTTTCAATTTTGCCATTGCATCACTTACGCTACCGCTAAATTTAAAATTAAAACTATCAATAGCGGCAGACATAGAAGAATCAGCATATCCGATTTTTGTCGCATCTATGTCAAGATTATCAATATTAGCGAGGGTTGATTTTTTTTGAGAAATATCACCGGACAAACTCAAATTAAGGGTATCCACATTAGCTTTCATCCCAGTCTGCTGATCATCATAAACAACATTGACCCGACTCAAATCGAACTCATCTAAAGCCAATTGGAAAGCAGAAGATGACGAAGTGTCTTTGGCGGTCTGTTTGGTAGTATCTGGTTTTACTATATCCCAATTAGCCTTTCCATTGGGTAACACTTTGGCATATACATCAGCATCCTCCAATTCCACTTGATTAATTACATATTGATCTGAAAATAAACTTTTCAAATTGATTACAACACATAATTTCTTTGCGTTTGCCAATGTGTCACCCTTGAACTCCTTCATTCCAGCCACACCAAAATCATTTATTGTAACTGATGCATTTGGAAAATGTTTAAAAAAACTGAGAGATAAATCTCCCATATACACTTTAGCTGTCAACATTTTGTTGGCCTCATTCAATGCTATATTTTTGATTTTGCCCTGGAAAGCGAACGGCAATATCAATAATAAAAGCATAAAGACAGCCAGGACAATTCCCGTTATTTTAAAAAACTTTTTCATCTGAATTTATTTTTTATTATTACTTTTTATCACTTGTACAAATATAACTTAAAACTATTATTTATATTACTATAACAAGGGAAAAATCAAGCCTTCAATATTCGCAAATGAACATATTTCAACATCAGCGTTTTTTCTCCTACACTTTTGAAAAGGACTGTCACCTTTGCTTCTGGCATTGACTTATTATATATTTTCAATATTGACCCCAATCCAAATTGAGGATGTTCCACCTCGGAACCTTCGCGCAAAGAACTATAATCAAACTTTGGCAAATTCAATATGGACCTGGGATTATTAGACACCGGCGTCAATTTTCTAAACTTGTTCATAGATGTGATTGGAGTGCCTGTAGTGCCAAAATTGTAATGAGGTCTTTCTTTCGGTTTTACCTTAAACTCAAAATCATGTCGAGGCCTATTGCCTTCCCATTTTTGACTCAAGGTATCATCTCCCAGAATTCTAGCATGTATTTTTTCGTAATCTGGAGCTTCGCTGAAATCCAGCAGTGACAAGTCAATATCTTTCAGAAATCGACTTGGATTAGTTTGATTATACGATCCATTACGCATTCGACTTTTAGAATAAGTTAGCACACAATTTTCTTCCGCTCTGGTAATAGCCACATAAAATAGTCTACGTTCCTCTTCTATTCCATCCTCAGACCCAGTGCTCATACTAGACGGAAACAATTCTTCCTCAACGCCCACAACAAAAACATTTTTATATTCCAAGCCTTTGGCGGCATGAACGGTCATCATTGTAACCTTATCTTCCGTTTCCCCTACATCTTGAGATGTCATCAAAGCAACTTCTGACATGAAATCAGACAGCATATATGATTCTCCATCCATTTCCTGCTTTTGCGCAGCTGCAGAAGATAAACTATTCATCAATTCCTCTACATTCTGAACTCGGGACACACCCTCCGGCGTCACATCACTTTTCAAAAAAGTCCAAATTCCTGAATTGTGAACCACTTTGGTTCCCAACTCGTATGCATCAATGTCATCTTTTTCGGCAATAAATCCAGAAATCATTTTCTGAAATTCGCCAATTTTTGACAAAGTACTCACACTCACAGGTAATGCATACGTCAAAGGATCAGAAATAACTTTCCAACAACTGGTATTATTCAGATTGGAAACAGAAACTATTTTAGTCAATGTCGTATCTCCAATACCTCTTGTAGGATAATTTAATATCCTTTTAAAAGCCTCGTCATCATCTGAATTGATTATCAAACGATAATAAGCCAACACATCAAGAATTTCCTTTCTTTCATAAAATGAAGTGGATCCGTAGATACGATACGGAATACCCTTCTTGCGAAATACGTCCTCAAAACTTCTTGATTGAGCATTCGTACGATACAAAATAGCGAAATCCGAATAAGAACATTGCATATCAGATTTCAAAGTCATCAAAATATTAGCGACCTTGGTTGATTCGTCAATTTCAGAATATGAACTTACAACAGATACCTTATTGCCATCTTTCTCCACTGAAAAAACGTTTTTAGGAATTTGTTTTTTATTCTTAGATATCAGACTACTGGCAACCTTAACTATATTTTTGGTTGATCTATAATTCTGTTCCAGTTTGAAAATCCTGCAATCAGAAAACTGATCTTTAAATTTGAGAATATTTTCAATACGTGCACCTCGAAAAGAATATATGCTCTGTGCGTCGTCGCCGACCACACACACTTTATTATTTTTACGGGCCAAACGTTGAACTATTTCGAATTGTGCATGATTCGTATCTTGATACTCATCCACAAGAATAAATTTAAAGATATTTTGATATTTTGCAAGCACTTCAGGATGCTCTCGAAATAATATACTCGTATAGAGCAGCAAATCATCAAAATCCATTGCATTTGCGCGTCTACAACGCTCAAAATAAAGTTGAAATAGTTCTGAAAACAATGGCATTCGCTGCCTCAAATCGACATCATGATATTCCTTAATCCCCCGATAAATCGCAGGTGTTATTAAATCATTTTTCATCTGCGAAATCCGGGAGGACACCTTTTTTACTGAATATATCTTGTCATCTAGTTTTCGTTCTTTAATAATAGACTTGAGCAAATTGTTAGAATCAGAAGTAGCATAGATAGAAAAATTGGATTGAAAGCCAAGCGTTTCAGCTTCTTTCCTTAATATTCTACTGAAAATAGAATGGAAAGTGCCCATCCATAACCGGCGTGCATTATCATCACCAACCAGTTTTGCAATTCTTTCCTTCATTTCTCTTGCCGCCTTATTGGTAAAGGTCAAAGCAAGAATTGAATATGGCAGAACTCCATCGGATATTAATTCTGCGATTTTATAAGTAAGAACTCTGGTTTTGCCAGAACCTGCTCCGGCAACCACCAATGACGGACCCGAATTATAGCATACAGCTTCCCTTTGCACGTCATTCAGGGAGTCAAGAAATGTATCCATATCCCAATCTAATTATAAAAATGTATTGTTACTCATCCAACTGTTCTATTGTTTTGAAGTATTTCATACACCCCTTCTCATACAGATACTGAAAATTCGTCTTAAAGTCTTTCTCTGATATGTTTTCATTTTCATTACTCCAAGAATGAATTATATCATAGGTCAAAGCTTCCAAAATACCATCATCTGGATTTTGCTTGAAATACTTATCGAAACCTATAAAATGAGAAGAGTTTCTAAAATATTCAAATTCAAAATCATTTATTTGGTCATCCATATTGTTTTTCTCATGATCAATCAAATAATTGAAAAGGATAACATAACTCTTACGATCAAGAGTGTCAACATTCCAAAAATCAGGATTTGAAAGTTTGGATACACGCATCGCATCTGTCATGTTTTTTCTGTTCAACTGCATTTCCTGTTTAAAGGCAGTCCCATTGACAGAAGATGCAGACTCTGATTCACCATCTGGAGCATCCAAAACCGTAACGCTGTCTCCATTTCCAGCCAACGAACTGGACTGTCTAGAGTTGGAACATGCGCTAACAAATACTAGCAATAGAATGATACCAAGTGATTTTTTCATAAAACTTTATTATCTATATTTGATTCAACCTCCTTTCCCAATTGGGAAAGGAATGGATATTTATTATAATCTTTATGTACAATTTCACCGTCAATTTTGACTAAATCAAGATCAAACGTAACATAACGAGACCTGTGTTGCCTTGCCATTTGTCTTTCTATCTCTTTTAATGCTCTTGACATGGCAGCAAAATCCAAAGAAGATATTATTTTTGCCATTCTGTTAAGATACCAGCAATCATAACTCAAACCAATACCCTTTGTTCGCAGCACACATGAAAACGTGATTTTGGGGAAACACACAGAAAGTAGTGATGAGCCAACCCTCATGTTAAAATCCGCATTGAAATTTGACCCGAGACTCACTAAATAAGTATGCATATCAATTCTCTATCATTTTTTCAATTTCCTTATATGCAGTCCATTCTATATCCTCGGTTGAAAAAACACTAATAGGAAGTGGCGGGAAAAAAGCCAATATCTTATTCAGCCTTTCACCAAATTCCTCCTCGTTCTGGACATACCAAGTAAAGATATACTGAGAATCATCTTCGGTTACAGAAATCAAAAAAGCCATTCGGTCACGCTCCATTCCTGCCCTAAGTTGTTCTTCTATTTTTGCCGTCATGTCCTCGTCATAGTTGGTATCATCAGACTTGTTCCAAAATAGTTCTACCCTATATGGATATATGCCACTTTGTACGTGTTCTTGCAAGAATTGTCTTCCTCGTACACGTTTACCATCAGCAAGTTCGACAACAAACCAATCAGCACCTACCATTTTTTCAACTTTTATATATCAGCAAAGTTAAGAATAATAAAACAAAAAAAGACATTAAAAAGATGTTATCTTCTTTGCGCTGCCATACAATTATTTCAGTTGGAAAAGCACAAACAAAGAAAAAGCAGAAAACGGATTTCACTCCAAATTCTGCTAATTTATATGGACAATGACGGTCAAAAGACCATTATTATTTCAATTTCAGAACCGCCTCTTTTACTCTTTTAAACGCCTCTATAATTTTCTCATCAGATGTCGCATAAGAAAATCTAATACAAGAAGGGTCACCAAAAGCATCTCCAGAAACGCAAGCGACATGGGCAACATTCAAAAGATACATAACCAAATCAGTAGCATTCTTTATTTCATCTCCATTTTCAGATTTTTTCCCAAAAAGAGAATCCACCTTTGGAAATATATAGAATGCACCATCAGGAATCGTTGTCTTGAATCCTGCTATATCATTTGCCAAACCAACGATTAAATCACGACGGTGTGCAAATTGCAAGCGCATTGTTTCTACACTTTGTTGAGGTCCCAAGTAAGCTGCTTCTGCAGCTTTCTGAGCAATTGACGAGGGACCAGACGTATATTGACCTTGAAGTTTTGTTACAGCCTTTGCAATCCACAGAGGAGCCGCAATCCATCCCAAACGCCATCCCGTCATGGCATAGCATTTTGACACGCCATTTACAATTACCACTCTATCATGTATAGCTTCAAAACTTGCTATGCTGACAGTTTTATCACAATACAATACATGTTCATATATTTCATCAGCAATAACAATAACATTTGAATGTTTAGCCAAAACATCAGCCAATCCCTTCAATTCTTCTTTTGAATATACTGCACCAGTTGGATTGGATGGCGTACAAAGAATCAGGGCCCGAGTTTTATCAGTAATGGCAGATTCCAATTGAGCTGGAGTTATCTTAAAATCTTGTTCTTGAGGAGCATTGACAAACACATTTGTGCCCTCCGACAATTTAACCATTTCTGAATAACTTACCCAATATGGCGTAGGAATAATGACCTCATCACCCTTACTAATAATAGACAACAATGTATTGCACACAGCTTGTTTGGCACCATTGCTGCAAACTATTTGTTCTGGAAGATAATCCAGACCATTTTCCGTTTTTAATTTTTGGCAAATGGCTTTGCGCAAACTCATATAGCCTGGAACAGGAGAATAAAAGGAGAAGTTGTCGTCTATAGCTTTCTTGGCAGCTTCTTTTATGTTATCTGGCGTAAAAAAGTCGGGTTCTCCGACACTAAGACTGATAACATCTACGCCCTTTGCCTTGAGTTCATTACTCTTTTGTGACATGGCCAAAGTAGCCGAGGGCGACAAAACTGCTAATCGCGTTGATACTTGTTCCATTTTTATTCTTTGTATTTGTTAATTATTCGGAATGCAAAATTACAAATAAAATAAATACTCACAAAGATTTAAGCATCCAAATAAAGCAT